>ERZ1027051.839-NODE-839-length-12824-cov-5.047537_pt1 | contig 12824 bp, 9 predicted proteins | sample MGYA00519429_ERZ1027051 | MGnify/ENA primary metagenome ERZ1027051 (study PRJEB26926, sample SAMN06164598) | human gut metagenome | biome: ENVO:00009003; feature: ENVO:2100002; material: ENVO:00002003 | host: Homo sapiens | place: USA | collected 2012 ... | reverse complement strand
ATTGCCTCTTGTCTCGTGGGCTCGGAGATGTGTATAAGAGACAGGGTCAACACCGACCGCATTTTCCCCGGCGTGACGATTGACGGCATCAACGTTGGCGGAATGACCCGCGCGGACGCCGAAAGCGCCTTGGGGCAGGGCGGCGTGGACAATTCCAGCGTGAACCTGCATGTGGTGGCGGATGCGTACACCTACGACATCACGGGTTACGACGTGCCGCTCTACCGCAACGTGAGCGAGATGGCAGCGGTTGCCTATGCCGCTGGGCGCGGGAACACAACCGCCCTGCGCGGTTCGGGGCGGACGCCGCTGAGCGAACGCGTCGCGACGATTCGCGCGATGCAGCAAAGCCCCGTGACGCTTCAGACGCAAATCACCTACGACCGCGATGCCGTGCGAAAAATCGCGGAGAATATCGCGGCGGATGTGACCTGCACGCCCGTCAACGCGACGGTGGAGTCCTTTGACCCGGCGACGAAGCAGTTCACCTTCAACAGCGACATCAGCGGCGCGTATCTGGATGCCAACAGCGTCTATCAGACGCTCACGGGCGTGCTGGACATGGGCAATTACACTGCGTCCCTGCGTTTGCAGTCGGACACGGTGCTGGCGGACGTGACAAAATCACAGATTGTGGGCAAGTTCGGGCGCATTTCCACCTACACGACGAAAACCACCAGCAATTCCAACCGCAACACGAACATCGACCTGTCCTGCCAAGCCATCAACGGCTATAAGGTTGCGCCGGGGGATACGTTCTCCTTCAATCAGGCGACGGGGCAGCGCACGGCGGCGAAGGGCTACAAGGAAGCAACGGCGATTTCCGGCGGGCAGAGCGTGCCGGAGGTGGGCGGCGGCGTATGCCAGACCAGCTCGACGCTCTTCAACGCCGTCGCGCGCGCGAATCTGGAAATCGTCTACCGCAGCCCGCACGCGTGGCCAAGCTCCTACGTCCAGAAGGGGATGGACGCGACGGTCAACTGGCCGAATCTGGACTTCAAGTTCAAGAACGATACCGAGTGGCCGATTTACATCGTCGCGAATTATTCCAAGCAGAAGTGCACCGTCGAAATTTACGGGATGCTCCTGCCCGACGGCGTGTCGATTGACCTGGAAAGCACCGTCACGCGCACGATTGACCCGCCGAGCGACACCAAGTACGTCCAGAACACGAAACTCGCCGCCGGTACGCAGGAGACGACCATCAAAAAGCGCACTGGCTACGTCGTCGAAACCTACCAAATCTGGTATCAGAACGGCAAGGAAGTCGACCGCAAGCTGCTCTGCACGTCAACGTATAAGGCGTATCAGGAGACGGTGGAGTACAACTAATACTATTTCCAAATTCACCTGCGCCATCTGCTTGCGCCTTTTCCCCGTTGGCGTCCGCTCATTCCACTTAGCGTAGCGCTGCTACGCTGCGTTTCATTCGCGTTAGCCAACGTGAAAAATTCGCGGCGCATCTTGGCGCATTCTCATTTGGAAATAGTATAAAAAAACCGCCCGGTTATCTGCCAAACACAGATGTACCGGGCGATTCTTTTTGCTTTTCGCGGAATCGCGAACAAACCATCGAATTCCGAATTCCCTTCAGTCTGCCGATGTGCTGACGGACTTGTTCCGCACGAACAGAATCAGCGACTGTTCGTCACTGTCGTAGATGGTCGTCGCGCGGAGTGCCGTGCGCAGGAACATGTCGGAGATGTACACTTCGCCGTTGTCCAGCCGGACGGCGCCGGATTCCATCGCAATTGCGCTGCCATCCACCATCACGGACAAACCGCTGTCCGTCTCGCGGACGACGACCGTGTAGCCTGCCGCGGACAGCACCCACACGCCGCTTTCGCTGACATCCAGCTGCCAGTCGTCGATGCAAGCCGCCAGCTCGCGCAGGGACATGACCGGACTGCCCACTGTGTTCACCCACAGGCTCGGACGGCGCGTGTAGCCCACGCCATCCTGCGTGACGGTCATCGTCAGCGTCGCGCCGCCGTTGCCCAGGATGATGCTGCCGTTGGGCAGGAGCGTCAAGCCCTCCGGCGTATATACCGGCGATTCGGTCGTCACCGTATCCACCGGGAAATCGCCGGACGCGCCCGGCAGAGGCAGATCATCCGCCGGAGATGCCGTTGGCGCGGCGCTCGGCGCGGGCGTTTCCGGCGCGGGGGTCGGGGTCGCCGTCGGCGGCACGGTCGGCGGGGAGTAAGGCACAACGTTCGGGTCTTCAAACAGGCGCGTCTGCGTCGCCTGACCCGCAATGCCGTCCACGGACAGCCCGTTCGCCTTCTGGAAGCGGCGGACGGCGGCGGTCGTCTTGCTGCCGTACGCGCCGTCATCCTCGCCCTCTGCCAGATAGCCCAGCTCAATCAGCTTTTTCTGCACCTTCAGCACGCCTGAGCCGCGGTCTTGCCACTGCACGGTCTTGTAGCCCATGTTGGGCGTTATCGTGGGTTCGGGGATGGGCGAGGCCGTCGGCGTGGCGGTCGGCACGTCGGTCGCGGCGGGCGCGTTGGGAATCGGGGATGCCGTCACGTTCGGCGGCAGGGGCGTCGGGGTCGGGACATCCTGCGGCAGCGGCCCCTCCTGAACGGAGAAGGCGACGGTCAGCGCGACATACGCCAGAAGCGTTTTCAAAAAGTCCATGAGGAATGTTCCTCCTTGCATTCTAAATCAGTTTCTATTATACGACAAAATTCTGGTTTGCGCAACCTGATAGCGCGTTTTTTCCGTTTGCAGATTGTAAAAATTGCAGATTCGCGATATAATGGCGGCAGGAAAAACTCATCAGCAGGAGGAATCAGCCATGAAAGAACCGATTTTGGTGATGATGGCGGCGGGCATGGGCAGCCGCTACGGGGGACTGAAGCAGCTGGATCCGGTCGGCCCGGACGGCGAGGTCATCCTCGATTACAGCCTGTACGATGCGTACCAGGCGGGCTTCCGCCGCGTCGTGTTCCTGATTAAGCACGAGATTGAAGATGCCTTCAAGGCGATGGTCGGTTCGCGCGTGCCGGCTGGGATGGAAGCAAACTACGCCTTCCAGCAATTGGATAAGCTGCCGGAGGGCTTTTCCGTCCCGGAAGGGCGCGTGAAGCCGTGGGGCACGGGGCACGCGGTGCTGTGCTGCCGCGAATTCCTCGATGCGCCGTTTCTCGTCATCAACGCGGACGATTACTACGGCGCGGGCGCGTTCAAGCTGGCGTATGAGTACCTGCGGACGCTGCGGGGCAAGCGCGGCGAGTACTTCATGGTCGGCTACGCGCTGAAAAACACGCTGACGGAGAACGGCTATGTGTCGCGCGGCGTGTGCACGGTCAACGAGTTCGGCTTCCTGAAGGAGGTGCGCGAGCGCACGCACATTATCGCCAGCTGCGACGGCCCGCTGTTCACGGAGGATGGCGAAATGTACCGCCGTCTGCCGGACGATACGACCGTCAGCATGAACTGCTGGGGCTTTACGCCGGATTTCCTCGATGCGCTGGCGGAGGGCTTCGTGCCCTTCCTGCGCGACGCGATGGAGAACAACCCGATGAAGGCGGAGTATTACCTGCCGACCGCCGTCAGCCGCCAGCTTGACCGTCAACGGGCGACGGCGCGCGTGCTGACCTGCCCCGACCGCTGGTACGGCGTGACGTACCACGAGGACAGGGCAGTCGTCGCCAAGGCGATGCTGCGCAAGGCAGAGGAAGGCGAGTATCCGCGGCCGCTGTGGGGAAAGAAATAATTCGGAATTCGGAATGACTGTGCTGGTGCGGAAATAATTTGCGCGGAGTGCTTGCATTTGCGGCGGGCGTGGTGTATAATCACAGCAGAGCAATGAACGGTTCTGACGCGGGAATTGCCCCCCCGGAAAGCGAGTGCGCGGCGGTGGAAGGCGCATGGGGGAGCGGGCGCGTCATCCCGACCGGGAGCTGCGGCTAATCCCCGCCGGTTCGTCTCCGAGAGCGGACGCAAGAGAGAGGACAAGGGGGAACATCCGCCTTTGCCCTAAGCCGGGTGGTACCGCGAAGCAATGCAAGTCAGCAATGCCTTCGTCCCTGCAAAATCAGCAGAGGCGAGGGCTTTTTCTTTCGCCTCGGATAATCAATCATGGAGGGAAAAAATCATGGCCAAGGAAAAGAAACAGGAATTTGTCACCCACATCACCCCCCGCGACGAGGATTTCTCCCAGTGGTACACCGACGTTATCCTCAAGACGGAATTGTGCGACTACGCGCCCGTTCGCGGCTGCATGATCGTGCGCCCCTACGGCTACGCGATTTGGGAGCGCATTCAGGCGGAAATGGACAAGCGCTTCAAGGAAACGGGTCATCAAAATGTGTATTTCCCGATGCTGATTCCGGAATCGCTGCTGCTGAAGGAGGCGGAGCATGTGGAAGGCTTCGCGCCGGAAGTGGCGTGGGTGACGCAGGGCGGCACGGAAAAATTGCAGGAGCGTCTGGCAGTGCGCCCGACCTCCGAAACCATCTTCTGCACGATGTACGCCAAGTGGGTGCAGACGTGGCGTGACCTGCCGATGAAGTACAACCAGTGGTGCTCCGTCATGCGCTGGGAGAAGGCGACCCGCCCGTTCCTGCGCACGAGCGAGTTCCTCTGGCAGGAGGGTCACACCATCCACGCGACCGCCGAGGAAGCGCAGGAAGAAACGATGCAGATGCTGCACGTCTATCAGGAAGTGGCGGAAAACGTGATGGCGCTGCCGGTGTATGTCGGGCAGAAGTCGGAGAAGGAAAAGTTCGCTGGTGCGCGCGCGACGTACTCCATGGAAGCCATGATGCAGGACGGCAAGGCGCTGCAGGCAGGCACGAGCCACAACTTCGGCACGAATTTCGCCGAGGCGTACGGCATTCAGTTCCAGAACAAGGAAGGAAAGCTGACTTACGCCGAGGAAACGAGCTGGGGCGTTTCGACCCGCCTGATTGGCGCGATTATCATGACCCACGGCGACGAGCGCGGCCTGCGCCTGCCCCCGCGCGTTGCCCCGATTCAGGCGGTCATCCTGCCGATTGCGGCGCACAAGCCGGGCGTGATGGAGGCGTGCGAGAAGCTGCTTGAGGAATTGAAGGCGGCGGACATCCGCGTCAAGCTCGACGACCGCGACACGGTGTCCGCAGGCTACAAGTTCAACGACTGGGAGATGAAGGGCGTGCCGGTGCGGCTGGAAGTCGGCCCGCGCGACCTCGAAAACGGCGTCGTGACCGTGTTCCGCCGCGACCTGTGCGAAAAGGTGACGCTGCCGCTGGAAAATCTGGCGGACGAATTGAAGGCGCTGCTGGACGACATTCAGCAGACGCTCTTTGACCAGGCGAAGAAGTTCCGCGACGAAAAGACCCACGTCGTCCACAACATGGAGGAACTGGGCGCGGCAGTCGAAAATGGCTTCGCGAAGGCCATGTGGTGCGGCGAACGCGCGTGCGAGGACGAAATCAAGGAGAAATTCAACGCCTCCTCCCGCAATATGCCCTTTGACCAGGAAAAGGAATGGTTCGGCGATACCTGCGTCTGCTGCGGCAAAAAGGCGAAGAAGGTCATGTATTTCGCGAAAGCGTACTAATTTTCCCAGCAAATTGCCTGAAATTTTCCCGAAAGGCGCGAATTAACCATTTACAAACGGGAAAAAATCTGATACAATAATGGATGGGTCTGCGAACCGTTTGCGCGGACGACCGAAGACTCCGACGGCGCACTGCGTGAACAGGCGATTGCCCACGGGCATTGCCCGAAATAAAAATTTGGAGGATGAAATTCCATGACCAAGAGCGAAATCATTGCCACCTACGCCCAGCATGAAGGCGACACCGGTTCTCCCGAAGTGCAGATTGCCCTGCTGACCGACCGCATCAACCACCTGAACGAGCACCTGAAGACCAACCGCAACGACCACCACTCCAACCGTGGCCTGCTGCTGATGGTCGGCCGTCGCCGTGGTCTGCTGGAGTACCTGAAGAAGACCGACATCGAGCGTTATCGTGCGCTGATCGCTAAGCTGAACCTGCGTAAGTAATTATCGCAGAACTCGGCGGCTTTGCGCGCAAGAGCCGCCGTCTGGAGACACGCGGCAGGGGAGAATCCCCCTGTGCATTCCTCCTCACGGCGGCTTTTTGCGGCAAGGCGGCGCAGAACATGGGCAGGGTCTGGAGATGTTATCCCTTGAAAATCCCGAATCGCCTGATTCAGGGGGTTTTCATATGATAGCATCTCCGGGCGGTTCAGGAAGGCAGCCATCCGCCTTCCTACGACTGAGTATAAGGAGATTCTCAATGGAAAGCAAAAAGTACAGCATGGATCTGGCGGGCCGCGAGCTGACGCTGGAATTCGGCAAATACTGCGAACAGGCGGCTGGCTCCGTCTGGGTGCATCTGGGCGATACCGTCGTGATGGTGAACGCGACGATGGCGCCGACCCCCCGTCCCGGCGTGGACTTCTTCCCGCTGGCTGTGGACGTGGAGGAAAAGCAGTACTCCGTGGGCAAGATCCCCGGCGGCTTCATCAAGCGTGAAGGCCGTCCGACCGAAAAGGCGACCCTGACCTGCCGCCTGATCGACCGCCCGCTGCGCCCCCTGTTCAACAAGGGAATGCGCAACGATGTGCAGGTTGTTGTGACCGTGCTGAGCGTTGAGCAGGATGTGCCGCCGGAAATCCCCGCGATGATCGGTTCGTCCATCGCGCTGGCGGTCAGCGAAATTCCGTGGAACGGCCCGACGGGCGCGGTGGTTGTCGGCCGCGTGGACGGGCAGTACGTCATCAACCCCGATGAAGAGCAGCGCGCAAAGAGCGATATGCACGTTTACCTCGCCGGCACGAAGGACGCCATCATGATGGTGGAAGCGGGCGCAAACGAGGTCAGCGAAACGGCGATGCTCGATGCCATCATGTTCGGCCACGAGTACATCAAGAAGCTCGTCGAGTTCCAGGACAAGATTGTGGCGGAAATCGGCAAGGAAAAGGTCGAGGTGCCGCTGAACGTGACTGGTGACGACGTGAAGCAGGCCGTGCGTGAATTCGCCTACGACAAGTGCGTGTGGGTGTTCGACACCTTCAACCGTCAGGAGCGTCAGGCGCGTGAAGCGCAGGTCAAGCAGGAAACCATCGAAGCGCTGGCGGAGCAGTTCCCGGAGCGTGAAGCCGAAATCGCTGATGCGCTGTACTACCTGAACAAGGAAGTCATGCGCAAGAAGATTATCGAGCAGGGCATTCGGCCCGACGGCCGCGGCGTGACGGAAATCCGCCCGATTTGGTGCGAAGTGGGCGTGCTGCCGCGCGTGCATGGCTCTGCCGTGTTCACCCGTGGTCAGACGCAGGCGCTGACCGTGACCACGCTGGGCTCTACCAGCGAGGGTCAGGTGCTGGATGGCCTGTCCAGCGAGGACTTCAAGCGCTACATCCACCACTACAACATGCCGCCGTACGCCACGGGCGAAGCGGGGCGCCTCAAGAGCCCCGGTCGCCGCGAAATCGGCCACGGCGCACTGGCGGAGCGCGCACTGCTGCCCGTCATCCCCTCTGAGGAAGAGTTCCCCTACGCAATGCGCCTGGTGAGCGAAATCCTGTCCTCCAACGGCTCGTCCTCCATGGCGTCCGTGTGCGGTTCCACCCTGTCCCTGATGGACGCGGGCGTGCCGATTCACGCGCCGGTCGCGGGCGTCGCGATGGGCTTGATTAAGGACGTGGAGTCCGGCAAGGTGGCTGTCCTGACCGACATTCAGGGCCTGGAAGACTTCCTGGGCGACATGGACTTCAAGGTCGCTGGTTCCATGAACGGCATCACCGCCATCCAGATGGACATCAAGATTGCGGGCATTGACCGCACGATTCTCGAAACCGCGCTGGCGCAGGCGCTCAAGGGCCGCCTGTTCATCCTCGAAAAGATGCTCAGCTGCATCGGCGAGCCGCGCAAGGAACTGAGCAAGTACGCGCCCAAGATTGTCCGCTTCACCATCAATCCGGAGAAGATTCGCGAGGTTATCGGACCCGGCGGCAAGATGATCAACAAGATTATTGCCGAAACCGGTGTGAAGATTGACATCGAGGACGACGGCCGCGTGTTCATTTCCACCCCCGACGCGGAAGCTGCCGACAAGGCGCGCCGCATCATCGAGGGCATCGCGAAGGACATCGAGGTTGGTGAGGTGTACACGGGCAAGGTCGTGCGCATCATGAACTTCGGTGCGTTTGTCGAGCTGCTGCCCGGCAAGGACGGCATGATTCACATCTCCAAGCTGGCGAACCACCGCGTGGAGAAGGTCGAGGACGTCGTGAAGATTGGCGACACGCTGGAAGTGAAGGTCGCGGAAATCGACGCGCAGGGTCGTGTGAACCTCGTGCGCAACGACATCACCTACGACAACACCGCCGCGGCTGCCCCGCGTCGTGCGGAAGGCTTCCGCGCGCGTCCTCCGCGTCGGGATGGTCGGAACTAATCGCGTTTCCGACAACCTTTCAGTGGTTGATTGCTGATTTGGTTGAATTTTCTGCATAAAAGGTCGCTTTTGTTGCAGGGAGACGCGCCTGCGGGCACGCAAGGGGGCTTTCCGATCGCCCCCTTGACCCCTTCGGCGATCGCCACTTGCATAGTAGGTCGTAACTGGAACATTAGAAAACTGGATTATCATAGAAATTCGCAAAAGTCCCTGCGATTGCACCGGGCTTTTGCGAATTTTCTGCTTTTTCGGGGGAATCGTACGAAACGATGCAATTGTGCATCAGAAAGGAATCAAATGGATAGCATACTGAAAAACGTAGCGGGAGCTGATGAATGTATGCGTGATGAATGGGTGCTGCCCAATGGCCTGCGTGTGCTGGGGGAACGCCTGCCGCATCTGCGGTCGGTGTCTATCGGCGCGTGGATGCATGTGGGTTCGATGATGGAAACGCCGGAAGAAAACGGCCTGTCCCACTTCATTGAGCACATGATTTTCAAGGGAACGACGAAGCGCACCGTCCGGCAGATTGCCGAGGAAATGGACGCGGTCGGCGGGCAGCTGAACGCCTTCACGGGCAAGGACTGCACCTGCTGCTACGCCAAGGTCATCGACGAGGACATCGAACTCGCCATCGACATCATCGCCGACATGGTGATGAACGCGACGATGGACGAGAAGGAGCTGAACAAGGAACGCGGCGTTGTGCTGGAAGAAATCTCGATGGACGAGGACTCGCCCGAAGATTTGGTGCATGACCTGCTGGCGAAGGCGCAGTTCGGCACGCAGTCGCTGGGGCAGCCGATTCTGGGGCCGGCGGAACAGGTCGCGGCGTACACCCGTGCCAACTTGATGGACTATAAGAATCACCACTATCTGCCGCGTGAGACGGTGGTGGCGCTGGCGGGCAACTATGAACCCGCGCAGGTGCAGGCGCTGATGGAAAAATACTTCGGCACTTGGCAGGGCGGCGAAAGCGCACTCGTTGTGCCGAAACAGCAGGTTTTGACCGGACGGCGCGTTGTGAAGGAAAAGGACACGGAACAGCTGCACATCTGCCTTGGCTATCCGGGATTCGCTTACGGCACGGACGACGTGTATGCCGTCGCGGTGATGAACAACGTGCTGGGCGGCGCGATGTCCTCCCGGCTGTTCCAGCGCATCCGCGAAGAACTGGGCATGGCGTACTCCATCTACACCTACCCGAACTCGTATCAGGGCATCGGCACATACGGCATTTACGCCGGTATCAGCCCGAAAAACGGCGATAAGGTGCTGGAGGAAATCGACAGCGAACTCAAGCGTTTCCTGAAGGACGGCATGACGGACAAGGAGTTCCGCGACAGCAAAACGCAGCTTCGGTCGGGCTATTTGATGGGGCTGGAAAGCTCCGGCAGCCGGATGCAGGCGATGGGGCGCTCGACGCTGCTCAACGGCCATCCGACCGACCACCAAAAGACGATTGCCGCCATCGAAGCCGTGACGCCGGAAATGGTGATGGACGTGGCGCACAAGGTGCTGACCGCCGAGCCGTGCCTGGCGGTGGCGGGCAAGGGCGCAGAAAAGTACGCGGAGTAAAGAAACATGAACGAACGGATTATCGCGCTGGACATCGGCGATGCGCGCATCGGCGTGGCGGTTTCGGACGCGTCGCGCCTGATTGCCACGCCCATCGACACCATCTACCGCGTCGGCTACGGGCCGGACGTGCGCAAGGTGGTGGAAATCTGCCAGCGCTACGACACGACGCAGGTGCTCTCCGGCTGGCCGCTGAATATGGACGGCACGGCGGGCTTCCAGTCCGAAAAGGTCAAAGCGTTTTGCGAACAACTGGAAAAAGCGGGGCTTTCGGTCGTCTATCAGGATGAACGCCTGACGACCGTGACCGCGACGAACGCGCTCATCGAGGGCAACATGCACCGGGCGGAGCGCAAGCACAATGTGGACAAGGTAGCGGCGGCGGTGATTTTGCAGCAGTATCTGGACACCTGCCGCAACTACCAGCAACAGGAGGCAGCGAAAATGGAAGAACAGGACAACATCATTGAACTGATTGACGACGAGACGGGCGCGCCAATTCGCTTCCAGCATCTGGCGACGATTGAGCACGAGGGCGAACTGTACATTGCGCTCTCCGAGGCGGATGCGCCGGAGGACGGGCAGTGCGCCGTGTTCATCATGCAGGTGGCGCAGGAAGAGGACGGCACGGAAAGCTACATTCAGGTGGAGGACGAAGCCGTGCAGCAGGCGGTGTTCGACAAATTTCTCCAGCTGGTGAACGAGGGCAGCGGCGATGGCGAATAACGACGAACGCAGCGAACTGGAAGAAATGGGAGAACCGCTGATTGAGCTGACCGCCCCCGATGGCACGGTGATGCGCTTCCGCTTCGGCGCGGTGATTCCGCTGGACGACATCGAATATGCCGTGCTGCTGGAGATGGAGGACAACCCCGACGGCGAGGAGCAGGTGCTGGTGACGCACATTGAGCCGACGGACGACGGCGGCATGACGTTCGTGGTCGAGGAGAATCCGCAGAAGGTGGAGCAGGTGTTTAACAGCTACGTCAACCTGCGCACGCAGGAGGGCTTGACGGGGCTGACGGACGCGGAGGGATAATACGATTTCCAGATTCACCTGCGCCATCTGCTTGCGCCTTTTCCCTTCTGGCGTCCGTTCATTCCACTTAGCGTAGCGCTGCTACGCTGCGTTTCATTCACGTTAGCCAGAATGAAAAATTCGCGGCGCATTCTTATCTGGAAATAGTATAACACTGCGCGAAAGGAGGGCATCCGCCCATGAAAAAAGGGAAAAAGCGACTGCTTCTGGGATGGATTTGCCTGCTTCTTTCGTTATGTATGGTGACGGTCGCATCCGCCGAAACGGACGGCACGCCGATTCAGCCCTGCCATCAGGTGACGATGACCGAGCAGAAATCCACCGCGCAAAGCGGCGCGTCCATCAGCGTGTGGCACATCACAACCGTGCTGGACGAGGTCAACAGCGAGCTGAACGCGCTGGCGGATGACTACGCGGCGGAACTGTCGCCCCTGCTCCAAAAGCCGGGCAGGGAGCGCACGCAGAACAGCAGCCTGACCGTGCGCATCCTCCACAGCCGGACGGGAATGAGCTGGATGAGCTTCATGGTGCAGGCGCGGCAGGAGTACCATCGGCAGATTCAGCAGGTGCGGTTCACCACGCGCACCTACGATATGCTGACCGGGCAGCGAATCACGCTTGCCGACATTTTCCCGGCGGATTCGCCCGCGTGGGAGCTGCTGGAACAAGCGGTGCGCGACGCGGCAAATGCCTATTATCCGGACGAAACGCCCGATGCGGCGGCGGTCGAGGCGCTCTGCGAAAATCTCGCTCAGGCGGATTTCATGCTCTATGGCATGTCGCTGGTCATTCCGCTGCCGTCGGTCTACGAAAATCATCCGCAGCTGATGCAGGCGACGCTGTACTATCCGCAGATTCGCGCGTACATGACCGAAGAAGCGCAGCGGCAAACGGACAACGCGAGCCTGTACCGCTTCTGCGCGCTGACGTATGACGACGGCCCGAACCAGTGGATTACGCCGCATGTGCTGGATGCGCTGATGAAAACCGGCGCGCGCGCGACGTTCTTTCTTGTCGGCAGCCGCGTCAGCGACTTTCCGTATCTGGCACGGCAGGAGCATGACGAGGGGCACGCGATTGCGACGCACTTCTACGAGCACCTGTACGCGAATCAGGAGCAGGGCGGCAAGTTCCGCGCCATGTACGACAAGGTCAACCGCGCGCATATCGCCGCCATCGGCATTGCCCCGGCGTACGCCCGCGCACCCGGTGGACAGTGGCAGCGCATGGGCAGCTACGGTGTCGGCTGGCCGCTGATTCAGTGGACGGCGGAGGCGCAGGACTGGAGCGGCGGCGATCAGGGTCCCGATGCCTACCGCACCGCCAACACCATAGCCGCCAGCACCAAGGACGGCGGCATCATCCTCATGCACGACATGAAAATCAACTCCGCCAAGGCGACGGAGATGTTCATCCCGAAGCTGGAGGAGCGCGGCTTCATGCTGCTAACGGTGGACGAGCTGTTCGCCAAGGACGGCGTGACGCTGGAAGCGAATCAGGCGTACTGGCGCTGCCTGGACGGGGTCACGACGCAGTATTAACCATACGATTCCGCAAAACCGCTGCCGCAAAATGCAGAGGACGCGAAAAGGCGGGAAAATGCGTGTGTACCTGTGCCGCTGTCTCTTTTTGCGCAAACAAGTGCGAATTTTGTATTTTCCACACGAAAAACAGCGCAAGGGAAGTGCCGACAAGCCGGACAGCCGCCGCTGCTCTTTCCCGCAAGAAATGGAAGAGGCGGGGGGAGTCCAGAGGGGGCTGAAGTCCAGACTTGCACCCTCTTCAGC
>ERZ1027051.833-NODE-833-length-12888-cov-5.737162_pt1 | contig 12888 bp, 10 predicted proteins | sample MGYA00519429_ERZ1027051 | MGnify/ENA primary metagenome ERZ1027051 (study PRJEB26926, sample SAMN06164598) | human gut metagenome | biome: ENVO:00009003; feature: ENVO:2100002; material: ENVO:00002003 | host: Homo sapiens | place: USA | collected 2012 ... | reverse complement strand
GAATTAAGTTTCCCATTTTATTTTCTCCTTTTAAGTTAACATTTAAAACAAAAAATCCGAAGAAACTGTTCTTCGGATTTTAGGCACACTTACGGTAAGCGATATTTAAATTAAAGCTCGAGTTCATAAACATAGAGCATACATGTCAATACAAATAATAAAATAGCACTATTTGCTATGATTACGGTCGTTATTCCGATTATTTTCCAGCTTTTATTAATATACTTTTGGATAATTTCATCACAATTTCCATCCGAATATTTTGTTCCGAATGTTATTCAGGCAATTAAAATATTCTATTTTTGCAGGTTTCTTCGCTGAAGCCACTATCAATACATTCCTTGATTTGTGGTTGCGCTTGTTTCCTGTAGCTATAATCGGCACACAAATAAAAGGAAATGCCTGAAACTATGCCGATAATGACTAGAGAACATAAAAATAAAATTGTATATAAGCCATATTTACCAATTTTTTTTAATATATTTTTCAATAAGGGCATCACAATCTCCTTTAGGGTATTTACTTCCCAATAATCTACCTATTTTATTAGCATAATTGTCTACTTTACTACTGTCAAGGGTGTTTGAGCCTGTTCTAACATCATTCCATTCTCTTAAGTCAGAGGCCAACTTAGCAATGTCAGTTCCTCCTTTACCATATTGTGCTGCATTACAATTCATAAATGCATGTTTATACTTATCGGTAAAGTTTATTTTTCTCATCGGAAAAAAGTTTTTCTTCTAAATTCAAGGTCTTCTTTCTCCGGGTCTTCCTGTATGATATATTGAATTAAGTTTCCCATTTTATTTTCTCCTTTTAAGTTAACATTTAAAACAAAAAAATCCGAAGAAGCCATTCTTCGGATTTCAGGCACACTTACGGTAAGCGATATTAGGATATTATTCTTAACTCATTAAAATTTCAAGCCCTTTGTTACAATATCAACAACTTACTTTATTCATAAAACAAATACGCCAGCACAACGGCCGAAACAATACCGACAAAATCGGCCAGAAGGGCGCAGGGAAGCGCGCTGCGGATTTTGGTAATTCTGACCGCGCCGAAATAAACCGCCAGCACATAAAACGTCGTTTCGGTCGACCCCTGCACCACCGAAGACACGAAAGCAGGAAAACTGTCCGCTCCGTAAGTCTGCATGGTTTCAATCATCATGGCGCGGGCACCGCTGCCGGAAAGCGGCTTTAAAATCGCCGTCGGCAGCGCCGGCACAAAATCGGTGTCGATGCCGAGAAAAGCAAAGAAATTTTCAAAACCCAGCACAATGACATTCAGCACGCCGGAAGCACGCAATACCGCTATGGCAACCAACATGGCAACCAGATAGGGAATAATCCGAACCGCGATGTCAAACCCTTCTTTAGCTCCCTGAACAAAAGTTTCATAGACATTGATTCTGCGAATCAGCCCGGCGGTTATAAAACTGACGATGAAAGCAAAAAGAATAAAATTGCCCCAGGCGGCAGAGGTTTGCAGCCGTTCGGCCGGCGGCAGGCTCTGGAAGTGCCAGGCTACGGCGCCGATGAAGACGGCAAACCCCAACAGCCAGCCCAACACTACCCGGTTAAAGATATTCAGTTTCTGTACCCAGGCCACAGCCAGAAAACCGCTCAGCGTCGACAGCGACGTCGCAAACAAAATCGGCATAAAGACAGCGCTCGGGTTAACGGAACCGAGCTCGGCACGATACATTAAAATCGTAATCGGAATCAGCGTAACAGCCGAAGTGTTAATGACCATAAACAAAATCTGCGCATCGGAAGCCGTATCTTTTTTCGGATTCAGCTGCTGAAGCTGTTCCATGGCCTTAAGCCCCATCGGTGTTGCGGCATTGTCCAGTCCGAGCATATTGGCGGCAATATTCATAATCATTGACGACAGCGCCGGACTTTCCGCCGGCACACCGGGCATAATCCGCCGAAACAATGGGTACAAAGCTCTGGCCAGCAGTCCGGTTATGCCGGAGGCTTCGGCAATTTTGAGCAATCCGAGCCAAAAACACAAAATGCCGGTCAGGTTCAGCGCAATTGAAAAAGCGGCTTTGGAAGAAACGAAAACCGAATTAACCAACTCTGTCCAGACGCCGCCGTCGCCTAAGACCAGCGCCCGATACAAAGCCATCAGAAAAGCGGAAACAAAAAAAGCAATCCAGATGATGTTCAGCATTCGTCTTCCTCCGCACTTTCGTCGATTTTAATAAAACCTTTCGACTGCATATCGTAAAAACCATGATACAGCCCCTTTTGCCGCAGCAGCGCCGCATGCGTTCCGGTTTCGACTATCCGCCCTTTGTCCATGACGACAATCCGATCCATTTCCCTGAGGGTTGACAAACGGTGAGCGACAGCTATGACGGTCTTGTCTTTCATCAGTTCGCGGATTGAGGTCTGAATATATTTTTCGCTTTCGCTGTCCAGCGCCGAAGTCGCTTCGTCCAGAATCAAAATCGGCGCATTTTTCAAAATCGCACGGGCAATGGCAATCCGCTGGCGTTCGCCGCCGGAAAGCATGACACCGCGTTCGCCGACCTTGGAATCGTAACCGGCCGGCAACGACATGATAAAATCGTGAATACGGGCGCGACGGGCAGCGGCAAAAACTTCTTCATCCGTGGCGCGCAGGCTGCCATAGCGGATGTTTTCCATAATCGTGCGATTGAACAGCGAGGGATCCTGCGGAATGAGCGCAATGGACGCGCGCAGACTTTTTTGCGTAACTTCGGCAATATTCTGGCCGTCAATGGAAATTTCGCCTTTCTGAATATCGTAATAACGCGACAAAAGCTTGATCAGCGTCGATTTTCCGGAACCGGAACGTCCGACCAGTCCGATTTTTTCGCCCGGCGCAATATGCAGATTAAAATCATTGAACAAGGGTTCGGAATGTTTGTAATGATAAGTGACGCCGGCAAAATCTATCCGCCCTTCCCGCACTTTTAACCGGCGGGCGTTCGGAACGTCCGTTACTTCAAAAGGACGGGAGAGCAGTTTTAAACCGTCTTTAATGCCGCCGTAAAGCCGGAAAAAGTTAATGAAATTCATTGACAGCATGTTGTAAATATTGCTCAGAACGGCAATCAGCGACTGGATCAGAACAAACTGCCCGACGTTAATTTCCCCTTTATACCAGTACCAGACCGGCAGCGCGTAAAAAACCGCCTGCATCAGCGCGCGCAAAACACCCTGAGCGATAAACAAATGCCCAAAGCGCAGGTTTTCCAGCCGATCGGCCGCCGCAGCCCTGCGGACATAGCTGAAATAATGGCGTTTTTCATAAAGAAAATTGCTGAAATTTTTGACCAGACTGGCATTGGTTATACTGTCAACCAGCACACCATTGGCTTCGGACATCAGTTTGGCGCGGGCTTCGGAAAAAGGCGCCAGCTTGCGGCTCAGAACATACAACGCCCAAATAAGCAGAAAATTAAGGCCAAGCATTGTCAGAGACAGAGGAACGTTAATGTTGAAAATAAAGGCAAAACTGATAACAACGGCAATCGTCGGCGAAATGAACCCCCAGAGAATGTTGTAATAAATGCTGTAACTGTCATCAATAATGGTTTTGATTTTTCCGGAAATATTGCCGGCCATTTCCTCGGCAAAAAACGCCGTCGAATGCCGGTGCGCATAATTAAACAAATCTTTGGAAATGCGGCTCATGTAAACCGGCAGGAACCGCGCTTCAATAAAAATCAGCACATTGAGCAGCAATCCTTTGGCAAACAAAAACAACGAAGCCAGACCGGCAAAGCCGAGCGCGGACAGCATCAAACTGCGGCGCGGTCCTTCGGCGGCCAGAACATCGACGATTTTGGAGGCATAATACAGCGAAAGCCGGACGAAAAACTCGCCGGCCAGAACCGAGAACAGCACGCTGTAAAACAATATCCTAAGCTTGGAAAGATATTTCCATAAGAATTTCCAGACTGACGTCGTCATCTCTTTTCCTGACTGCCCTCCGGGCGTGGCTAAAGTTTCATATTCTTGCGTTTTTTGAGTTTGGTCAATTTGTCGCTGACGATAGAGGTGTCCCGGCCGGTTTTGGCCAGACGTTCATACATGCGCTCAATTTCCTTTTCGAGGTAGGCCGTTTCGATTTCCTTGGCCAGTTCGGCTTTTTCTCCGGCGGTTCCCGAAGCGGCAATGCGATCCATTTCGGCAATGATGTGTTCGACAAAAACCGTGTTGTCTACTTTCTTTTTAATGAAATAGGGCAGTTCGTAAATCAGTTGCCGGGTATTGGCATAAGCCTCGGCCGTGGTGGTTCCCTTTTGATAGCGCAGTTTGAGCAGGCGGAAAACTATGCCGACTTCATCGCTGTTGTCAACGACAATAAAAGGTATCGGATCGGCAAACCCCTCCTGAGCAATGGCTTTCATATACTCGAGCAGGTGGTGGAAATAGCCGTTGATATTGTACAGAATAAAAGGTTTAATCTGCAAAAAGCCATCCTGCATGGCCACACAGTCGTAAGCCAATTCGTCAAGCGTGCCGACGCCGCCGGGAGCAAAGACCACGAAATCGGCATCAAGGAGTTTCTGTTTGCGCTCTTCCAGCGTCTTGGCCAAAATGAGGTTTTCTATCTGCGAAATCAGTTCGTCATCGCGCGGATAAAGGTCAAAATAAGCCTGCGTGGTCACGGCCTGAATCGGATATCCCCTGTCCTTGCATTGCTTTTTGTTCCAACCGTCCATGACGCCGCGGGCAACGGCACCCATGATGCCGGAATTGGACAGGCCGAAATCAAGTTTGAAGTCCATTTTGATAATCTGGCGGCCGAGATTATAAGCCTCCTCCACATAAACAGGGTCGGTTCCAGGACGGCTGCCGCCGGCAACGAAAACCCGCAGCCCTTCCTGCCGGTTCTGCTCGGCAAAAGAATCAACCATTTCATCCAGATTTGTATTGCAGACTTCAACCATCGGCTATATCTCCTCAATGTCGCCCAGAGCCTGCTGACGATAGAACCCGGCGGCAAACTCCTCAAGTTTTCCGTCCTCTATGGCCTGCCGGAGCCCCTGCATCAGGCGCTGATAATAGCGGATATTATGCCAGGTAAGCAACATCACGGCAAGAACTTCATTACACTTTTGCAGATGATGAATATAGGCGCGCGAATAGTTGCGGCAAAGCGGACAGTCGCATTCGGCTTCAAGCGGGCGCGGATCCTCGCGATGACGCGCATTGCGGATATTGACCGGGCCGCGAGCGGTAAAGGCCTGCGCCGTGCGGCCGCTGCGGGTGGGCATGACGCAGTCGAACATATCGACCCCGCGCAGAACCGCGCCGACAATGTCATCCGGCCGTCCGACGCCCATCAGATAACGCGGTTTGTCCTCAGGCAGCATTCCGGGCGCATAGTCCAAAACCTTAAACATGGTTTCCTGCCCCTCGCCGACGGCCAGACCGCCGATGGCATAGCCGTCAAAGCCGATATTCTTCAGCTGTTCGGCCGACCAACCGCGCAAATCTTCATAATCGCCGCCCTGCTGAATGCCGAAAATACCGTAACCGTCACGGTCAATAAAGGCTTCGCGGCTGCGTTTGGCCCAGCGCATGGACATCTCGACCGATTTTTTGACCGTTTCGTAGGGCGCCGGCAGTTTGACACATTCGTCCAGGCACATGGTAATGTTTGAATCCAGTTTATGCTGGATTTTCATAGACTCCTCCGGGCTTAAGAAAAACTTTTTGCCGTCTACATGCGAACTGAAAGTAACGCCTTCCTCCGTCAGTTTGCGAAGACCGGTCAGACTCATGACCTGGAAACCGCCGGAATCGGTTAAAATCGGCTTATCCCAATTCATAAACTTATGCAGGCCGCCCATTTTTTCAACCAGATCGGCACCCGGACGGAGCATCAGATGATACGTATTGCCGAGCAATATCTGTGCGCCGGTTTCGGCCACGGATTCCGGCATCATCGCCTTGACGGTGCCGCAAGTGCCGACCGGCATAAAGGCCGGCGTTTCGACCGTACCGTGTCTGGTATGCAGACGACCGCGGCGCGATTTGCCCTGTTTTTTCAAAACTTCGAATTTCAGTGCCATATTTTTCTCTCAATCCTGTTAAAAATTGGTTTCAATATGTCATCAAAAACCCATAAAGGCAAGGATTTTTATATTGACAATTCCTTGTTTGCGCCGATAATCGGGACAACAAAAACTGAAGGCTCGAGATTTTATGCAAACGCAATTAACGGTTTTGAACAACGGTCTGCACGTCGTTTCGAAAAAGGACGAAACGACCGGCATGTTCAACGTCGGCGTCTGGTGCCGCTGCGGGTCGCGTTTTGAAACGCCGGCACAGAACGGCATTGCGCATTTTTGCGAGCATATGACCTTTAAGGGGACAACCACCCGTTCCGAACTGGAAATCAACGAGCAGATTGCCGACTTGGGCGGGAAATCAAACGCCTGGACGGACATGGACACAACAGCCTTTTCAATCGAAGTGTTGAACGAAGACCGTGAAGCCGCCATTGAACTGCTGGCCGACATTCTGCTCAACTCGACTTTCACCGAGGCCAACATCGACAGCGAACGTCAGGTTATCTTTCAGGAAATGTACGAAGACGAGAACGACAGCGACGACTGTTTCAACGACGCCTTTTCGCAACTGGTTTACGGCGACCAGCCGCTGGGACGCGACATTCTCGGCAGCCGGGAAACGCTCGGCAAAATCGGCAAGGCCGAACTGGACGACTGGCGGCGGCGCTGTTACTGCGGCGAAAATCTGATTTTGTCGGCGGCCGGAAACTTTGAACACGAAGAACTGGTACGGCTGGCTGAAAAATATTTCGGAAAGCTTCCCCGCGGGCAAAAGGCGGTTCGCCTGCCGCAGCGGTACATCGGCGGTTTTCGCCATATCAGACCGGAAGAAAGCGAAGTCAAGTTTGAACTCGGTTTCGACCTGCTGGCCGGACATCCGCATTATAAACGCGAGGCCAAATATCTGGCGCTGCAGATTCTGGGCGGCGAAGAGGTTTCGCGCCTGAACACGGAAGCGCGCATCAAACGCTCTCTGGTTTATGACATAAGCACCAGCGTCGTTGACGAAACCGACGTCGGGTTCGTCGGAATTACCGCCGCGGCGCAGGCGGAAAACATTAACCGTATTTTGGACGTCGTCATTGCCGAAATAAAAAAACTGGCTGCCAAACCGGTTTCGTCCCGGGAGCTGGAACGCGCCAAAAGGCAAATGATTGTCGCACTGACCAAAAAGGCGGAAGACAATGAGGACAGTATTGAAGTTTCGGCTGAGCAGCTGTTGAATTTCGGACGTCTGCGCAGTACGGAAGAGCAAATAAGCCGAATAAACGCCGTAAGCACCGACGACGTGCTGGTGGCTGCCGCGGCAATTTTTGCCACAACGCCCTCATATCTGGTACAAGGCCGTATTGCCGACTGTTACAGTTACGAACAGATCAAAGCAAAACTGCGTTAAAAAAGCCCCTCTTCCGGGGAGCTTTTTTATCAGTTTTTATAAAGACCCGGCAACGGTTTGTCCGCGGCCTTATCTTTCGGCTTCAACGCATCGGCCTTTTCAAATGCCTTAATAAAAGCGGCGCTGTTCCATGTATCGCTGCCTTTACCGTAAAGCTCCGCGGTCAAAATATCTATCTGCTTTTCGAAATCTTCGACGTTTACGGCACGGACAATATCGCTCATGTTGGTTATGCGGCGATTTTTAAACTTTTCCGCCGCCCAGTTGAGCAATGCGTCGCGCAAGCCGCGGAGATCACTTTCCTTCGCACAGCGGACGACCGCTCTGCGGCTGTCGCGCAACCCCGGTTTTTCCGCCGGTTTTGCCCGTTCCCTTGCCGGAGAACGGAACAACAGCCAACTGACAGCCAGCCCGAGAATAAAGGCGGCAATTGCAACATAGTAGGCACTGAAACGGTTTTCCGGCGACACCGGAAGTTCCGCAGCTACGGTTTCGACCGCCTCTTCGGCACTGTCGGCCAGAATTTCGCCGCGCCGGTTCATGTCCGGCTCCATTGTCTGCGGCTGTGCGGCAACCGACACATTACCGGGCTGCACCTGAATATTTGCCGCCGGCAGCACGGCACGTTCCATCCGGCCGGTTCTGACATTGAACCAATCGACCGAAATCTCGGGTACGGCAATATTGCCGGCCTTATCGGGAATATAGACGTTGGCGGTTTTTTTGACGGCGACGACCTGACTGTTTTCAACCGCATTCTGGGCAACCGGTTTTTCCGGGTACTGCTTTAAACCGGCGACATCGCGGAATTTAATGTCCGGCAGCTGATTTTCGACCACGCCGACGGCTTTAAGATAAACCGTACGGCTGACTGCCTCGCCGACTTTGAAAACCGGCCGCTGCGGGCTCCATTCGGCATAAAGCTTAACGCTTTCGGCAGGCAGCCACCAATTGCCGTTGTTGGCCGGAGGTATCGGCCGCACATTAACTTCTATCGGTTTGGTCTTCAGCACAACCGGGTTACGGGTGGCAAACATGCTGCCGAAACCGACGCCGGCATCAAAAAGCGAACCGCCGAAAATTTCCTCGAACGGATCCGAACCGCGGCCGCCCTGTGTCAGGTAATAGCCGTTAAAACGAATAACCGGGGTCTTGAGCCGGCCGCTTTTTTGCGGGAACATGGCATAACGGAATTTGATTTCGCGCAGACTGCGGCCGTTGACAACCTTACTGTTGATTTCCGGTTCACCGAGACTTCTTATCAGCCAGCTGTTGCTGCCGTCGTCGATAAACTCCGGCTCGCCGCCCTGAAGGCCGCCGGCATCATAAAGGGTCAGCGTATAGTTTATCTGCTGCTGAACATAAGGATTTTTGTCGTCGACATCTCCTTTGACGGCGAAACGAGGCCCCCGCTGCGGCGCCTGATAGCCCGGGTTGTCCGAATTGTCGGGATGCGCCAGATTCTGAGCGTCAAGAATCCGCAACTGAACCGGATTGCTCTGGACATTTCCCAATTTAATCGGCGGAACGGTAACCGCGGTTCCGGCAACGCCCTTCGGAACCAAACCAATCTGCCACTGGCGCTGCTGCGAAACCTGACCGTTGACGATATTGGTCTGATAGGAATTGGTTACCGAATAAATGGTAAAATCCTTATCCAGAACGCCCAGCTCCGGCACAGACGCATCGCTGCCGTCATAATCCAACGTCAGCAGAAAAGCCTCGCCCTCCGGCAAATCGGTACGACTGGTTTTGGCAACCAGCGTCTGAGCAAAAGCTTCGGCATAAAAAAATATGCCGAAAACCAAAATGCTGATAATCTTCCTCATATTTTTCATTCCTTATATCTGTTTTTGCGGTATTCTTTTTGAATAAACGCCCGGAGCAGACCGCCGGCATCTTCGGGGATGTCGCGGTATTGCTGTGCGCGCGCCTGAACCTCTTCATCGTATTTGGCGTTTTCATCGCCTTTTTGCAACTCAGCGGCGGCCGATTTCTGTTCTTCGGATTGTTTTTCGGCGTCCCGGCGGCGGTCGCCGGTCTTTTCGTCCTCCCGAAGTCCGGATTGTTTCGAATCATTCTGCTCGTCCTGTTGTCCTTCGGCAGCCTGCGGCTGTTCCTGACGGCTTTGTCCGTCTTTATCATCGGTCTGCTGATTTTCAGAACCGTTTTGCTGTCCCTGAGACTGATTCTCCTGCGGCTGTTGCTTCTGCCCCTGCTGCCGATCGTCTTCCGCACCGCCTTGCGGCTGGCTTTGCGGTTGGTTCTGCTGCTCCTGCTTATCCTGATTTTGCTGCTGTTGATTTTGCTGTTCCTGCTGTCGTTTCAGATATTCAAGATTGAATTTCGCATCTTCATGGCCGGGTTCTTTTTGCAGAACCTCTTCATATTTTTTAACGGCTTCTTCAATTTTTCCGCTTTTGGCCAGCGCATTGCCCTGATTGTACAGCGCTTCGGCATCGCCGTTTTTTGAAAATTCGCGAAAAGCCTCTTCATAGTTTCCGGCCTTGTAAAGCGCGGCCGCTTTCCAGCGGCTGTCCTCAAACTTTTGCGCCGCGGCCTGATAATCGCCGCCGCTATAAGCTCTCAGCCCTTCCTGATTGTTGTTGAGGAAAAATCCGGCCTGCGCCGAAACCGTACCGCCAAGCACAAAAGCCAGAACCAGAATTCCCCGGCGAAAGAAATACAGGCAGCAGACCAGCGGAATTATAAGCAGAAAATAGCCGAAATCGTCCCAGGCCGAACGCAGGTTTTCGCTGATTTTGAGCTCGTCGCTGATTGTCTTTTCGATTTCACAGGCAATCTGCTCTACGCCTGCCGTACCGCTGCCGACACAGACGCCGCCGCCTGCGGCGGCAAGCAGCTTCAGCTTTTCGGGAATCTGCGGCGACACGGCAACCACATTAAGCACATAGCCCGCCGCTTTGGCCTTTTCGGCCTCTTCCAGCGCCAAATCAAAACGTTCGCCGACGTCGGAAGTGAAAACGACAATACTGCCGGAAGCGTACTGCGCATTCTGAAATTTTTCGACCGCCAGCGCAACGGCTCGATCCAACCGGTCGCCATTGGCCGGCATAATATTGAAAACGACGGCAGGAAGCAGATTTTCAATCAGCCCCAGGTCTTCGGTTATCGGCGTAATCAAAAAAGGTTCGCGGGTATAAACAATCAGACCGGCCTGAACGTTTCGCAGAAGTTTCAGCAAATCGGAAATCTCGAACTTGGCGCGGATCAGGCGGTTGGGCGTAAGGTCTCTGGCCGCCATGTCGGTCGACATGTTCAAGAGCAGCATGACCGGATTCTCCGGTGCCAAATCGGGAACTTCCTTTTTCTGCCAGACCGGGCCGCTCAGTGCCAGCACCGCACCGACAAAACCGGCAAAAGCCAGATATGAAACCGCCCGGCGCTGCGCCGAACTGCCCCGGACAAGCAAAAAATCAAGCAGCCGTTTGTCGCAGACAGCCTCCCAGGAAGACTTGTTTCTGACACCGCGAAAAAACTTCCAGTAAAACAGCAGCGGCAGAAACAACAGCAGCAAATACCACGGACGCAGAAAATGAAAATCGCGGAAAAACTCTTCCATCAGGCCGCCCTCCTTGTCTGAAACGCCACAACCGACGCCAGAAGCAACGCCGCCAACAACGGCAGATAATAAAGCTCCCGGGTTTCCTGAACAAACTGGTTTTCATTGAGACCGGGTTCCAGTTTGTCTATCGCGTCATAAATCCGCACTAGCGACGAGGTATCTTTGGCACGAAAATAGGTGCCCTTGGTTTCGTCGGCAATTTTCCGCAGACTGGCTTCATCCAATCCCGGTCGGCCGCCCAGCATGCCAAAGCCGAAAAACGACTGGCTCATGTCCGAACCGACGCCGATGGTATAGACTTTGACGCCTTCTTCCCGAGCCAGATTTATGGCCTGAGGCAGCGTAAGCGCACCGTCATTGTTTTCACCGTCGGTTAACAGGATAATGACTTTTTTGTCTTTGTTCGGGCTGTCCTTGAGCGTTTTCAGCGCCAGTCCCAGCGCGTCGCCGATAGCGGTCGAATCGCCGGCCATGCCCGCGTCCATGGTTTTTAGAATTTCCTCGACCGACTTCTTGTCATAGGTTATCGGCGCCTGTAGATAAGCGCGGGTGCCAAACAACACCAGTCCGATACGGTCGTCGGTGCGCTTGCGGATAAAATCGGAAGCGACCAGTTTGACGGCGGTCAGGCGGTCAATACGCCGGCCGCGAAGCGCAAAATCGGGTTCCTGCATGGAATTGGAGATATCCATAACCATCAGAATGTCGCGGCCGTAGTTTTTTATCCGCACCGGTTCGCCGACCCATTGCGGACGCGCCGCCGCGGCAACCAGCAGCGCCCAAACAAGATAAAGCAGTATCAGAGGCAGGGAAATCCGGTCCGGATTTTCGGTTGAACGCCCCCAGAGGCCGCCGGATTTAAGATTGATTTTGACCAAATCGCCAATAAAAGGCACACGCAGAGCATCGCCATGCAGACCTTTGACAGCAGGCAACACCGCACGAAACAAAAACGGCAGGAGCAGCAGCCAGAACATTTGCGGATAAGCAAAATGATTCATAGGTTTTCTCCAATCCAGACATAGCAAAAACGACGCAGCGCCTCCAAGTCGGCCGAATGATAACTTTCGGCGTCTGCGGGGACATACGGCGCATTAATCAAAAGTTCGGCCGCTTGTCCGGAAAGAGCGGTCCCGGCATGCGCATTCAGAAACTCAAGCCAGGCACGGCCGCTCAAAGCCGCAGCTTCGGGATATTTGTAAACGCAGATGCGACGGAGAATTTCGGACATCTGTACCGCGGCATTGACAGGCGAAGAAGAAGTTATGTTTTTCAACAGGCGGCGCGCATAAAGCTTTTTACTGGCTTGGCGCAGAATCAGGAACAGTTCGGCCAGAAGAAACAGAGCAACGACACCGGCCAAAACCACCCACCAGCCATAGGCCGGCGGAAAAGCCGAAACGCCGTCGGGAATATGTATGTCACGCAATTCCGGTAAATTGTCCATCATCAGCCTCTCCTGTTTCATCCCTTAAATTTAGGGTTTTATAAGCTAAATATCAAGCCTTGTTTCACTGAGTTAAAGAAATCTTCTTACGGCTCACTCAATGTCGTTAGCGAAAAATAAAACCGGTTTCAAGAATAGTTGACTTTTATTCTAATCCGCGTTATATTATCTACAGGTGTGGATGTTATGCCGCGGCGGAGAACCGCCTGCGGGTATGTGCAGATATTTAAGGATAAGCGCGGAGATTAGCCGTCTTCCGTTTTAGCTGTCCCCGTTTCGTCTTGTCTTGCCCGTCTTTCCCATATCTCCTCACCTGTCCGCCCTGCGGGCTTTGGTCAACATTTGTCGTGAGGTGATACTATGAAGAAATCCGTTTTACTGTTCTCTTTGCT
>ERZ1027051.829-NODE-829-length-12919-cov-4.778762_pt1 | contig 12919 bp, 10 predicted proteins | sample MGYA00519429_ERZ1027051 | MGnify/ENA primary metagenome ERZ1027051 (study PRJEB26926, sample SAMN06164598) | human gut metagenome | biome: ENVO:00009003; feature: ENVO:2100002; material: ENVO:00002003 | host: Homo sapiens | place: USA | collected 2012 ... | reverse complement strand
ACAAGGCTATTCGTCGGCAGCGTCAGATGTGTATAAGAGACAGGCACTCTGGCTGGTAAAATCGGTTTCGATCTTTAAAAGCGGAACTTTGATCCCCTTTTTGATGCTGGCATATTCAAATCCATAATAATCACAAAACTTGATGGTATGATAGATAATGCCTTTCAGGTTCGGGTCCAGATACAACTGATTTCTTCTTGTGTTGTTGTTCATGCGAAAACACGGAAGCTGCCCTAAAAGTGCCTCTGCGTAGGCAAGAAACATCACATCTTCTTCCATATCGCTTAATTCTTCCGGAAGCAATATCAGCTTTCTTCCGCCGGTGCAGGTCAGGTTGTCCACCCGCATCCGGATATTGTCCTGAATCATCTGCTCCAAAACGCCGCTCACTCTGACGCCCATTACTCCGATGTATGGCTGTGGCTCTGTCGTCCGTTCTTCAAATGCCTGCAAGAAAAGCGTTTTGTCAAAGGTTTTCCCGGAAAAACGTTCATATGCCTGCTTCAATCGTCCGATTGCCTGTGCAAACTTAACCTTTTCACATTCATTATCTTCATGCGGCAGATCCAGCAGATAGAGAAATTTGCATTTTCCGGTACTCTCCACAATATCGTATACCCGCCGCATGGAATCGCAGCAATTCACCAATACGAGATTCTCAACTTTTCCTTCAAGAACCGCCTGAATGACCGATTTTCCAAACCCACACAGATTGGCATGTGCGATTTTGTCAGACAGTTCAAAATTCTCCGGCATTTCTTCTAACACCGCACAGTCTTCCCCGAATCCTTTGAATAATTCTACCGGTGTATATTTACAGACATAATGTATCATGGGATTTTGCCTCCTTTAACATTTCCATATAGGCCTGAAGCCGGGTAGACACCTGGCCATCGCTTGTATTGGCCGGATTGCAGCCGTCCCCATCTAAAATAATGGTCGGAAGTCCCGATGCTTCCAGCGAATTTTTTATAAGGCCGGATGCTCCGATCGTTCCCTTACAGCCCCAGTGCGCAAAAAGGATGCCTCCATCCGCTTCTGTCAACTGTGCCAGTTCCTTTGCTTTTTCTATCCTCTGTCCGACACTTCCATTGTAAATGCAGTTTACCATCTTCTCTGCCATCGCTTCATAGGGATCTTCGTGATGCACTTTCTGAAATCCATCTGCGACAAAATCGCACGTACTGATATGCATCTGATCACTATAATTAAACACCTCTTTGACCGGCTGCTGCAAAAATGGCATCATGTGCATCCATAAAATACGAAGCCCCTCTCCTTTTGGTGCTTTTTTTACATCCTCCAAAAGCAGTTTCGTATATGTTACAGACTCCTTTGAACCGGCTAACAAATGGCACATAAAGATCGCGTACAGCTCATTGGTGAGTGTGGAAACCGGGTCATGGTCTTTTCTTAATGCAAGCTGCCTGCTGTAATACTCCGCGGCCTGTTTGCTGTTGGCAACGGCCTGCTGCACCGCAGACTCTGCAATCTTTTTTCCGGTCATATCCTCCAGATACTTCTTTAATTCCCGAAGCTGTCCTGCCACGTATTGAATGGAATCCTCATTCTTTTCATACGGCACATCAATATAAAAGCCTGAAAGCTCCTGCTTTTGCTTCAAATATGGAAACGTCATCATATTTCCATCACAGGCAAGATTTGTATAAACCATGCATTTCGGCGCCGGAACCAGCCCTGTCAAAGATGCGCCCAAAAATACACGGTGATACGAACACATCGTCTCCGGAAAACCTTCCTCCTCGGTTTTCCTTAAAAATGGCTGCTCGCACTGCGTTCCCGCAATAAAACAGGACATTGCTTCTACGGAGTAAGGCGTCAGTCCTGCCGCTGTCAGAAGTTCTCCCGGCACAAAGATGCTGACCATCGCAGTATCCTCCGGTTTCGAAAGTGCTTTGATGATATTTTGCATAACAATTCGTGCCACATACTGACCGGAGTACGGCAGCTTTTTATCCGGAAAAAGGAGCAGCCGTTTCTCCTGAAGCTGATATCCAAGAAGCAGCAGCTTACGTGCTTTCTTTGCATCTTTCAGGGACGTACTGCCCACCATTTCACCAAATTTTTTTATAATATCCATCGTTTCTTCTTCCTTGTATTCAATATTCACAGATAATATTATACCCATTATCTTTTATTCGTCAAAGAAGAAAATTGCCGGGTGCCGAAACATTTCTATTTCGATTCCTTTCTTTGGGCTGCCCGGTTGAGCCACAGATAATAAATCACATTTAATATAATACCAAATATAGTAGCTGCCGGAGCCGCAAATCCGATTTTTGTAAGGCTCGCATCCGGCTGGATACCCATATAATAAGCCAGCGGCAAACGCAATCACTTTACATCCAGTATCAGGTCTATGCCCGGCACCAGTCTGGCACCAAGATAACTGACAAATGCAAATCCAAGTCCACCTGCCGCACCAGCGCCTTCCATTTGTGCATAGTCTGTTCCCATGCATTCTGCCGTTTTTTTCGCATTTCCAGCTTCCATGAACTCATGCTCCCTTTAAAGGAGTCGATCAAAACCATTACTTTCTTTCTTATATTGCACGAAATCATCTGTCAATAAACGTTTTTCATGAAAAAAGTAGTAGGTTCACATACTTAGGACTAGCCATCGCACCAGCGGCTTGGTACAATAATTAAAAAGGTCCATCAGAAGGAGTCTGCAAAATCTTATGGAAAATTCCAAGAAAGAAAACTTTATTCACCAATATAAAAGTCAGATCGCTCATGCCACACTGCCCCGGAGACTTGCTGAAGACTATTCCATCAGCAGTATTATCAAAGATACCGCTGATAAAAAAGTTTATCTCCTGAAAGATCAGCACAACCAGTCTTTTATTCTGAAATGCTGTTCTGCCATGTATGCAAATGCCCTTCAACAGGAATATGATTTTCTGACGCATCATACAAACATGGACTGTTTTCCTGGCGCTGTAACTTTTTTCGAAGAATCGGATGTGTGCTTTTTGCTGCGTGATTATATCAAAGGTCCGTTACTCGGAGAACATTCCGAACATTTATACGCAAGGTACACGCACTTCCGGGATTTTGAGAATGCACTGCTGCCTTATATGATGGAATGTTGTCAGATTATCTCCATCCTGCATCATGAGAAACCACCCATTATCCATCGGGATATCAAACCGGAAAACTTTGTCTGGGAAGAATCTTCCCAGACACTTGTGCTCATTGACATTGATGCCGGCCGGCAATTTACCCCTTCCAAAACAAGAGATACTGTTTTTACCGGAACATATGGTAATGCTGCTCCAGAGCAATTCGGTTTCGGACAAAGCGATATCCGTACCGATGTATATGGGTTAGGCAAAACATTCCTGTCTCTCCTATCTGGCAATGAATCTTCTCCAGAATCGGATACGGACATTCCCGGTCTTTCCGCGGATCTTGCCACGATCCTGCAAAAAGCAACCTCCTTCAAGCCAGAGGATCGTTATACGACCGTTTTACAATTTCAAAAAGCACTCTTAAAGCTGCAAATACAACGCAATCAAAAAAAAGACAAACCACGCTCCGGTTTCGGACGCTCACTGACACTTCTTTTTGCCGGAATTGTCTTAGGTTCCGGAATCGGATCAGGAATCGGTGTCATGGTAGCACAAAAATCATTTCAGACAGCGTCAACGACATCAGTTAACACACAGCAGGACGAATCGGCTCTGCCTGTATCGGAAACGGACACAATAAAATTCTCGGAGCCGGATACTTGCGTCTCTCAAAAAGATGACAAACACTCACTGGCCGAGAAGGCGGGTGTCGAAGCATTTGATGCATACAAGTATCAGGATCAGATTGATACGATCATCGTTGCTGCTTACCAGAATGATGCAAAATCCGTCACATCCAACTTAGAATCGCTGATCTCACAACTATATGAGGAACCAGAGCTTACACGCAATCCCCCGGAAGATTATTCCACCTATGATGTGCTCCCAAAAGGGTATTGGATTCTATCTGGAATGGACGCTGTCCGTCTTCGCCTTGTTTACCGCGACAGTATCCTCAAAAAAAATATCGGCTCCTATAAAGACTATGATGCACAGCTTCTGCATATGATCCGCCACTGTCTCTACGGAACAAACGGCTCTGATACCAGCAACCTTTACCAATACGCACACAGCACTCCCGATAAACGAAACAATTACTATGAATTTTGTCTCAGCGATCTGTTAGACAATGTGCAATGTGTACTTGACCAACGCGATAATTTCACCTGTCCACAGGAAGCAGATTCCCAATGAGTGAGCAGTTTTGCCCACCATCGCATATTTTCAATATGGTAAAATATAGAATATACCAAAAATAGCCAATATCGAATTTGATTGAGTTGATGTTATGGAATAGGGGAACCATATGAAAGCGACAGATGAATTACTAAAACAGATCAAAGAATTGAATATTGAAGATTTTAAAAAACAAGAAAGTTTTGACTGCATTTCTATCGATAAATATCTGTGCTCGCTTCTTACAAGTCATAATCTACAGCCAAAAGATATTATCCTTAATCTGAACATGGAACGTTCTTATACTTATCAGATACTTAATGGACGCCGAAAACCTACGCGCAATTTTCTTTTGCGTATCGCAATCTTTATCAGCTTGTCTCTGGATGAAACTCAGAAAATGCTCACCATTGCCCAGCGTCCGCAGCTCTATCCAAGAAATCGCTTTGATGCAGCTATCATTTTTTCTTTGGAGCATAAAATGTCTTTGGACGAAACCTACGAACTTTTAGAAGAAATCGGCGAAGAACCGTTAAATTAAATTAAATTAACCTGTTCAAAATACAGCGAAAAAGCCCGGAGGCTTTCCTTTTTGGAAAACTTCCGGGACTTTTTTGTGTGTTCTATGCTCTGCCTGTTATTTTACTTTCACCTTGACCTTGACTGTTTTGGTTGTTCCGTCCTTCAAGGTAACTTTCACTTTTACCGTGACATTGCCTTTCTTCTTCGCAATAATATTTCCATTTTTATCAACCTTTACTGTCGATTTATCGGAAGATGTATAGGTAATCTTTGCAACATTATCCATATCCAGCTTACTGCTCAGTTTTACGGTTGTCTTTTTTCCTTTGTCAACCGACACATTCCCCGTCTTTGGTGTTACGGTTTTTAAAATTTCTTTCTGTAATGCCTTTGTCTCTTTTTCATTGAGCAGCTGATACTCACCTTCTTCTGCTTTGACGCTTACATTACCGTTCTTGTTAACGGTAACCGGCTTAGACACAAGAACTTTCTTACCATTTTCAATTTTTACAAGTGTCAGTTTCTTTCCTGCAGCCAGATCCTCCGCCTTTGTCTCTACAGTATACAGTACATTTCCCTTAGTATCCTTTACCGTCTGCTTAATGGTCAGATCTGTGGTTCCTGCTGCATCGGTCATCTGCTTTACAACACTTGCAGAGATTGTAGTCTTAACGGTATCACTTTTTCCCGGTTTTACAGTATTCTCTACAGTTGCCTCTGCCGCAGAAATTTTACCTTCTGCATCCTTGGTTACACTAACGCTTGCAGAAGTATTCTTTGCAATGTTTTCGATCTCGGATTTGGTTGTTGTAGAAGCTACAGAGCCATCTGGATTTTTTGTTATTGTAGTCTCCTGTTTTACCGTATTTCCTTTACTGTTTGTGGTAGTCTCTGTCTTTGTTTCCGTGGTTGTCTCACCCGGATTCGGTGTCGGTGTTGGTGTAACTGTAGATCCGCCGCCTGTGGAACCACCAGAAGATCCACCACCTGTGTTTCCACTGTCGCTGCTGTCTTTATCGGTATAAATCCATACATATCCATCTGTATCGTAAGTGCCATACGCATCCTGAATCTGCGCCTTTACTTCGATAAAGAATTCTTCCGGAAAATCTGCCTTTGCCCCTAATGTAATCTTATAAACATATGGTTCACTGGCATTTACCACTTCATAAGTAAAATACTTTGTACTGTCTGTAAAGTATGTAGGTTCTTCTTTTCCATCCTCATAGATTCCAGCATGTAGCTCAACATTCTTTATGATGTAATCTTCTCCCTGATTCTCTACCATGTAAAATACCTGGTTGTCAGAGTCTGTTTTAACCGAAGACAGATAAGAATCTTTCGAAACTGTTGTGTTCTTATAAAATGCAACCTCTCGATAATACACCTTCAGATTAACAACAGCTTTTGGATCTGTCTTCTTTACTACTTTATAATTTCCGGTCTCCGGGAATTCCAGATCACAGAAATTAGGATTCTTTGCATTCGCCTTAATGCTTCCAACCGATTTTCCATTCTCATCGATGAGCGATAACTGATCTGCTGTCACATAAGTTATCTTTCCTTCGTCATCGATATCTGCAAATACAATGCATACATCATCCGTATAATATGCACCAACGCCGGAATACCAGTTGACATCTGTCGGAACTTGTGGGTTTTCTCTGTCAACATCCGCTTTAGCTACGAATCCTGTTTCATCAGCTTCCTGACCTCTGTTCTCTGACCAAACAGAAGCTTCTGCAATCTCTGTATTTCCATTCTCCGTCCACTCCATCGTAACTAAAACCGTGAAGTTTTCATTCTTATCCTTGTTAATTACAATCTTGTGATTTCCATTCTGTAAATCTTCTACGGTATAATAACCATCATATGCAATCGGCTGATCCGAATCTGCCGGAATTACAGAGAAATTGTATGTTGGTGTCACACCATCATCCAAACCATGCGGAATCACATACAATTCATTACATTCATCTCTCCACAAAGTGGATTCGGAATCACATGCTGTATCTACGCTCACCGTCTGTGAGGTATACAATCCAACCTTATTAAAATCTGCCGAAATCATTACATAATCAGCCGGATCGTCTTTTGCATATACTTTATAGGTACCAACGCCATTAAATTTAATTCTGATAACCTTCTTGTCCTGCAGAAGATATGCATCTCCGGTTCCATCGGCCATCGGTTCAATCGTAAGCTGATCCTTGGTATATGTTTTTTCTACCTCTCCGTTCTCATTAACTTCTGCAAACTGATAAGGTGCCGAATGACTGAAATCTGCCCAGCATTCTTTTCTGTACGTCGCATCAGGTCTGACAACCGGACAGCCTGCAGCATCATTCCAGTCAAATTCCTGCGTTGCGCTGAATCCTACCACATTACCGTCATAATGGATCGTTATTCCTTCTTCCGGAGTCCACGGTTCAGAACCGTTCTCACCAATGGTTCCGGTTGCTTTCACACGAATATCCATCCAGTCAAACGTACCCTTTTTTAATGTGATTTTATAAGTCTTATCTTTGCTGCTTTCCGTTCCTGTTATTAGAGTTTTCTCAAAATATCGTCCCTGCTGACTCTCATCAATATTTTTTCCATTCGCATTTACTTCCCACTTCAGGCTGCCATCCCACGTAACGTCATCCGGCACGTTGGTAATCAAATAAATACTATTGGAGTCCTGTGGTGTAAATGTATACAAAGCGGCGGATTCCATTGCGCTCTCCGGTGTCTTTGTCTCTGTTGTATAAAAACCAAGTTCTTTATAGCCAACATTGATCACAATTGCATCCGATGCATCCGCTGTCTGATAAAGCTTATACCATCCGGTCTTTGTGAATTTCAGTTGCACATAATCATTATTATAATCCACAGGTGAAACTGATCCCACATTCCCTGTCTGTAAATTATTATCCGGCTTATCTTCGTCTCCGCAATACGCCAGTGTAAGTGCATCTGCGTTGATTGCACTTCCCGTTGTTACCCCATTTTCAAGTTTTTGCACCAACAGTATCAATCCATCTACTGCAGACCACAGTTCTTTCGACCACTCTGCCTGATCCTTCGGCTTTGTGACCTGTCCTTCGTCATCATAATCAAACCAGTCCTTCGCCGCCAGACCAGTAATGACATTGTCTGTGCCCCCACCCTCATTATCATCTGCCCATACCGTATTTACACCAAGCCCGGAAAATAGGCTCAGTACCATTGCAAATACCATAAAAAGCGCACTCAGTTTTTTCTTCATAAGCAAATATCCTCCTTTTATTTTATAGTACAATTGTACCAAAAGGAGGATATCGCTTGGTGTGCACGGATGCCCACATTTTAAATTATTACTTTATCGTCTGATTTTATCCAAACAGCCCGCGCAGCACATTGACGCACCCGTCAATCCCAAACCTTCCACTGTCAAGCACCAATAGTACAAAATTTTCCGGTCGCTTGACATCCTCGTCAAAAACGTTGGCTCTCAAAACAGAACTTCTATTTTGCTTTGACCGTCTCTGCAGCCTTTCCCACAACCACACAAAGAATCACCGTAATCACCATATCCGGCAGTGTATTTCCAACCGGTGTATCCACATGCATCAGCACACGATAAATAACAAAACCGATCAGCCACACGATCAGGTTCCGCCACTGAAATGCCGATTTTTCGGCATCGGCCTTTTTTAATAAAAAGTAATCTGCGACCTGAACGGCAATCATTGGAGCAAAAACAGATCCGATCAGATACAGGAAATTGGTAATGTTATCCATCGGATAAACAATCGCTGCAACCGTTCCGATCACCGTAACCACAATCGCTGCCCATTTCTCCTTGATTCTGGAAGAAATGGAAACGCTCGAAACACCTGCTGAATAGGCATCTAGAAACGTTGTCGTAACGGTGGAAAATACAATAATCAAAAGTCCCACAACACCAAATCCTGTTTTTAACATAATCTGCGCAATGTCATACTCGCCGGTAAAGATGGCAGCCCCCATACCGATCATATACATAAAAATGCTGACAAGACTGTAAACCACAACGCTGACAAGCGTTGCTGTAAACGGCTTTTCGGCTTCTCTGGTATAATCGCTGATCAGCGGCAGCCACGAAAGTGGCATGGCTACGGCAAGCTCTACGGCTGCGCCAAACGTCAGGCTTCCATCATCTACAATTGCAGCCATGCTTCCGGAACCAAAAAAGATCACCTTAAAAAGCACTAAGGACAAAATAAAAAGCGCGGTCATGGCTACGGTATTGAGCTTTCCCAGATTCGTAAGTCCGATAAAAATCCATACCACAATCAAAACACCTATGATAATCGCCCAAACCCAGATGCCGGTACGAAAAACACCATCCGCTGCGAGCGCGCCATCGTAAATCATGATTGCGGTCCATCCTACAAGCTGCAATACATTTAATATCGCAAACAGCAGGCTTCCCCGCTCACCAAAACTCATTTTTACGGTTTCCATAGCACTCTTACGCTCTTTTGCGCCAATCATTCCAGCGGCAAACATCATCAGCCCGCCGATCAGATGACCCAGCAAAATTGCTGCCATTGCTTTTCCAAAACCAAGCGGTGCAAAATAAGTACCAGTCAGAATTTCTGCCAGAGATACTCCTGCACCAAACCAAATCAATCCGTTTGAAAAAACGGAAGTTCTTTTTTCATTCATCGCACGTACTCTCCCTCTATTGCAAATGCATGGTTCATAGGTCCGCTTCCTTTTCCAAGATCAAGCATGGCGGCAAGTGCGCCGGAAATATAATTTTTCGCATATCTTACGGAAGTTTCCAGATCTCTCCCTTTCGCAAGGTTTGATGCAATCGCAGAGGAAAGCGTACAGCCGGTTCCGTGTGTATTTGGATTGTCAATCCGCTTTCCGTGGAACCATACCGGCTCTTTTCCTTTCTGGAACAAAAGATCATTGGCATCATTTAACTGATGTCCGCCTTTTAATAAAACAGAACAGCCTAACGTATCACAGATGGTTTCTGCGGCTTTTTCCATATCCTGCTCGCTCTTTATTTCCATGCCGAAAAGCACTTCTGCCTCCGGGATATTTGGCGTAATTACCGTTGCAAGAGGTAATAATTTACTCTTTAAGGTACTGATGGCATCCTCACTGATGAGTCTTGCTCCACTGGTGGCTACCATCACCGGATCTACGACAATATTTTTGGCGTGATACTCGGTCAGCTTCTGCGCGATCGTTTCGATCAGTTCACTCGAAGCGACCATTCCGGTTTTAATCGCATCCGGATGGATATCCGTAAAAATACTGTCCAACTGCTCTGCCAGGAATTTTGGAGTTACCTCCATAATATCGGTTACGCCGGTCGTATTCTGGGCGTTCAATGCCGTAATTGCGCTCATCGCATACACGCGGTTTGCGGTCATGGTCTTGATATCTGCCTGGATGCCGGCGCCTCCGCTGGAATCACTTCCAGCAATTGTTAATGCTGTATACATATACATCCTCCTTATCGTATTATGCATTAATTTTCTATAGCGGCCGAAGGTGGTGCCCCCGATCTGCCGCTTGTGGTGCAGCGTAAGCTGCATCACCTACGTACATCGCTTCCGCGTAAGCGGAACTCTCATGCGATGTGCTCCTTGTAGTGCAGCGTAAGCTGCATCACCTACGCAGTTTTCTGCAAAATAAAACAGGAATCCCGTTTTGGATTCCTGCGCGCAAACGATTTTTCACCGTTTCTGTTTCCCTACGTTGGCATTATCCAAATCAGGTTCTGGGTTAAAGCATTTGCTTACTCTCAGCCCGCTTGTGCGAGCACCCCGTTTTATGTTTTATAACATTTCTATTATACACACCGTTTCCGGAAATGCAAGGTTTTTCCAATTTACTTATCCAATCACCACTTTACAATCTTTCTTATAGCAGGCAATCCCATATTTGATGAAATTGCGCATTCCATCCTGCTTGAGTTTTGCCACATAATCTTTCGCTTCGATCTGCTTTAATGCCTCAGTGCATGCCGCATCCATATCACCATCCTCGGCATACTTTAATTCAATTACGATTCCGGTTCGGTTCTCCGGTGCTTCCACAAGGATGTCACTGTAGCCGATTCCGGATTCCGCATTGGATTTCGTAAGCCAGCTTGCTTTATAACCGAGAAGCCCCAGCAGAATACCGTGGTAAAAGTTTTCCTTCTTTTCTTTTGCAACTGCGGTATCCCTTATACTGATCGTATTCCACAGATAGTCGCCAAAAAGCAGTTCAATTTTTTCCGGATTTTTCTCTAAAAATGCATTGCAGAATTCTTCAAGTGTTTTTCCATCATTTCTGGATACATCACGAAACCACTCCCGGATTTTCTTGATAAAAAGGTTCCTTATCTCTTTATTTGGAATCGACAAACGATATCTGCCGCTTTCGGTGCGCCCCTGCTGTGTCAGATAACCGGTAGTAAAAAGCACACTCCAGAGGTTTTCAATTTTGTTATCCAGCTCGTCATAGGTGAGTTCCTGGGAGACTTCTTTCTCAATGCATTCTCCTGCGATCAACCGCTCAATTTCATTCTTTGTGCGAGTATCTGCTTTGTCAATAAATCTACGTACAATCGCATTTCCGCTGGAATTTGACCAGAAATCCTCTGGCTCAGCGGTCAGATCGTATTTCAGCTGTTCAACATAATTGATCACATCCCACGGGCAATATACATCTGCCTTTCCAAAGTGATAGCCATCATACCATTCCTTCGTTTCCATAAAATGTGACGAAAGTCCATAATCTTCCAGAATCATTTTTACTTCATCATCCGTAAATCCAAACTGCTCATCAAACCTGGCATCCAGAAGGGAAAGCACCTTAAAATTATTAAGTCCTGTAAAAATACTTTCCTTTGAAATCCGCAGACACCCCGTTAAAACCGCGAACCGTAAAAAATCATTCGTCTTTAATGCCTGCCCGAAAAGTCCCCGGATCAGCGCAACCATTTCCCGGTAATAGCCATTCTGAAATGCCTTATCCAACGGAACATCATATTCATCTATGATAATAATCACTTTCTGATCAAAATGCCGGTACAAAAGCTCCGACAACAATCGAATACTATCCGTCAGATCATCCGGCTTTCCTGCCAGAAGCTGCGCAAACTGCGCAATCTCCTCGTCAACCAGCCTATCACTGTTCTTTAACTCATAGTGCCTCCGGGCCTCTGTTCTTATAATTGTAGTAACACGGGTCTGTGCTTCCTCAAAAGTCAGTCCATCCACGCCCTTAAAAGAAAGAAAAATCACCGGATATTTTCCCATATATTCCGCACACATTTCTTTATTTTTTGAAATATATAGTCCCTCAAATAAAGACGGATCTGCACCTGTCTCAAAAAAAGCGCGCAGCATACTCATATTCAGTGTTTTTCCAAAACGGCGCGGACGGGTAAAAAGATTTACTTTCCCCCAATTTTGTAAAAGCTGCTCTATGAGCTTCGTCTTATCCACATAGTAAAATCCTGATTTCCGAATTTCTTCAAAGTTTTCAATTCCGACCGGCAATTTTAAGGTACTGTTCATCAAAGCCTCCACAAATACTTTGTTATATAACTAACCATAGTATAACGGTTTGGCTTATAAAATACAATCATATCTAAAATGACACTGGAGGGATTCGAACCCTTAACTTCGGTTTTGCAAACCTATGCCTTACCAGCGGCCACAGAATCGTCGGATTGTTTGCCAGCCCTCTGGCAATTGCGGCACGCTGTGACATACCGCCGGACAACTGGCTTGGATAACTGTTTTCGAGTCCTGCCAATCCTACAAGTTCCAGATGTTTTTTTACTTTCTCCGCATCCACTGTGCCCCACGATGGTAATGAATTCTCCTTTTTTTACCTGCAGATTAATGTCATGCAGCACCTCCATCGGCTGTTTGTTCACCAGAAACTGTTTGTTCAGGTGTGTGACCTTAATAATGTCTTCTCTTGCTGTTTCCATTCCTGCACCTCCTTGTTTGAACATCCTTTGAAGTATCACAATGTCTCGTTGATGTTGACTGCATTATATATGTGTGTGTATGCCAATAGCAAAGGCTATTCGTGAAATCGTTTGCACGATTTCCATTTTATCTCCCTGTATTCATATTAAATTAATATGTTTTAAAT
>ERZ1027051.817-NODE-817-length-13080-cov-21.504722_pt1 | contig 13080 bp, 5 predicted proteins | sample MGYA00519429_ERZ1027051 | MGnify/ENA primary metagenome ERZ1027051 (study PRJEB26926, sample SAMN06164598) | human gut metagenome | biome: ENVO:00009003; feature: ENVO:2100002; material: ENVO:00002003 | host: Homo sapiens | place: USA | collected 2012 ... | reverse complement strand
ATAGTGGCTGATGCATATAATCATATTTGGATTGATACAAACCAGAAACTGATAGAATTTAATCCTCGTAACGGTTCGTTCCGCACCTATCTTACCACGGATGGTTCTATCTTGTTGCGTCGCTTTCTTCCCACTGCTGTTTGTCAAGCAAAAGATGGCAATATTTATTGGGGCGGCATTCCGGGTATTTGCATGGTTACTCCATCAAACGGGTTGGAAAGAAAGGCTAGTGCAGTGAAGACCAAGATAACTGATATAAAGTTGCAAGGAGAATCATTGATATTCGGAGATAGAAAGAGTAGCAATTCCATTAACCGGATAGAATTGCATCCCGATGATCAGAATTTGGAAATTAGTTTTTCTTCTCTTAACCACCGTTATGCTTCAAAAATACGCTATGCTTATCGGTTGATAGGAGTGGACAAAGCGTGGGTATATGTGGAAGGTGGAAAAAACTCGGCTTTTTATAATCATCTGAGTAAGGGCACTTATACTTTTCAGGTGAAAGCGACGGATGAAAATGGTCTTTGGAGTAAAGAGGTAACTGAACTGACTATCCGACGCCTTCCTGCTTTTTATGAAACTTGGTGGGCGTATTTGTTCTATGTATTGATAGTGATGGGTGTATCCGGTTATAGTCTGTATCTTTATCTGAAGCGCGTGGACCGTAAGAATAATGAAATGTGGGCGGACAGCAAGGAGATGATTAAAATGCGTATTTATTTGGATAGTAAGGTGAATTTGCCTGAACCTGAGTTTGTACAACTGGACAAACTTCTATTGGAGAAAGCGGTAAAAGCCGTGGAAGATAACCTTACTGAGCCTGATTTTGATGTGACAGCTCTAGCTGATGCCATGAATATGTCCCGTTCTACTTTGACCCGTAAATTGAAAGCCATAACAGGCCGAACTCCATTGGATTTTATCCGGAACATCAAGATGAAGCATGCCAGACACATGTTGGAAGATAAAGACAAAAGTGTAACAGAGGTTGCCGCTACGTTGGGGTATTTTAATCGGAAGTATTTCACCACTTGCTTTAAGGAGGAATTTGGAATGACTCCCAGTGAGTTCCAGAAATCACAACACGAAGAATAAACATCTTCCTGTCCTTTAATTGTTGCAAATAGGGGGTACAAATGCGTCAAGTTATAGCTAGAGCTATTTGTATCCCCTGTTAGCATGGTTCTTCACCTGTATTTCTATTTCCTATTTCATTCTTTTGCCACAACCTTTTACGGGGAGAAAAACACATCTTCTTCATTCATTCCCGCAGTAAAGGTATGTATAACTTTAAATTTAATATAGAATGAAACATTTGTTTTTGTTGCTTACTCTGTTAAGCTTTTCATTAACGGCCTTAGCCCAGCAAAAAGTGACGGGTAAGGTGAAAGATTCTTCCGGCGAGCCTGTCATAGGAGCCAGTGTTGTTGTAAAAGGCAATAATACCATGGGAACCATTACCGATTTTGATGGAAACTTTATGTTGGATGTTCCGGCAAAGAGTGTGTTGGTTATTTCTTATATTGGCTATGTCACTCAGGAAGTCCCGACAGCAGGAAAGAATTCATTAGAGATTGTTTTAAAGGAGGATACCAAAACCTTGGATGAAGTGGTGGTGATTGGTTACGGTACACAGCGTAAAGGTGATGTGACCAGTTCTGTAGCTAGTGTGAAAGCCGACAACTTTGTAAAAGGAGCCGTGAAAGATGTGGGACAGCTGATTCAAGGAAAAGTAGCCGGTCTGGCCATTACCAATCCTAACGGTGACCCGACGGGAAGTACTCAGATACGTCTTCGTGGTACAAATACCATTGGTGGAGCTAATACAGCTCCTTTGGTATTGATTGACGGAATTCCGGGAGAACTCGGTACAGTGGCTCCCGAAGATGTGGAGAGCGTGGACGTGCTGAAGGATGGTTCTGCTGCCGCTATTTATGGTACGCGCGGTACGAATGGTGTGATTTTAATTACTACCAAACAGGCTAAAGGAGTGGATATTAACCAGGTGGAGTATAATGGCTACGTCAGTACTTCTCTTATAGCCAAAAAGTTGGATATGCTGAATGCAGATGAGTTCCGTACCCTTTATCCTGACCAGGACCATGGGGCTGATACGGATTGGATTGATGAGATTAGCCGTACACCGGTTAGCCATGTTCATAACTTGTCATTGATGGGTGGCAATTCAAAGACTAATTATATTGCCAACTTGAACTATGCCTCTCGTCAAGGGATCATGAAAAAATCGGATTTCGAAAATTTTCAAGGACGTATTGAGGTAACCCACCGTATGTTTGATGATAAGTTGAAGTTGAAATTCGGTTTGTTTGGTAAGAAAAACCAGATGGAATCTACAACTAATGGGGGTAGTTTCAGAGGTTGGGTATATGGCCAGGCAACTCGTAGAAACCCGACTGATCCGGTAAGAAATGAGGATGGTACATGGAATGAGAATGTGAGCAAATTCGAATACGAGAATCCGTTGGCTTTGTTGTATGAGGCTGAAGGAAATGTAAAAAAGACGCAGTTGCGTTACAATGGAAATATTGTTTATAATCCTATCAAAGATTTGACTCTTTCTGCCGTATTCTCTTATATTCGTGACAATATGAACCGTGGCTACGGTGAAACTTTGAACCATATTTCTGCTTTGCGTGATGGATTGGCTGGTTGGTCTTCGGTAGGTGCTTATACCAAGATGGAGAAGTTGATGGAACTTACTGCACAATATAACAAAGAAATCGGTGCGCATAAATTTAGTGTCTTGGGTGGTTATAGCTACAATGAAACAGACTTTGAAGAGCTTTGGATTGATAACTATGGTTTTCAGGATGATTATTTTGGCGGATGGCATAATATTGGCATTGGTTCTGCTTTGAAAGACGGTAAAGCGAATATCGGCTCAAAGAAAACTCCTACAAATTTGATCGGTTTTTTTGGGCGGGCTACCTATTCGTTCAAGAATCGTTATTTGTTGATGGGAGCTCTTCGTTATGAAGGAGCCAGCCAGTTATGGGGTACTGATAATGCATGGGGGCTTTTCCCATCTATATCTGTAGGATGGAGAATTACCGAAGAAGCATTTATGAAGAATCAGAAGATATTTGATGATTTGAAACTTCGTGTGGGATATGGTGTGACGGGTTCACAGCCTAAAGATCCTTTCCTGGGGGTGGCTATGTTGAAATACGGCTCGTATGCTTTTGTAAATGGGAATTGGGTACAGACCATTGTTCCGGCATCCAATCCGAATCCTGATTTGAAATGGGAGGAAAAGAAAGAAACCAATATTGGTTTGGACTTCGTTTCATGGGGTGGCCGTTTGTCCGGTTCTATTGATTATTATAACCGTGATGTGGATGGCTTGATATACGAATATGGAGTACCGACTCCTCCGAACTTGTATAATAAGACGATGGCCAATGGGGGTACAATGAGAAACCGTGGTGTGGAAGTGTTGGTAACTGTGGTTCCTGTTCAGAATAAAGATTTTGAATGGAGCACTACCGGAACATTCTCTTTGAACTCTAATAAGCTAATCAGTTTGTCTGGCAGCATCTTTAAGTCGGATTATGACTATTTTAATACGGGTACAGTGGAATACTCCGGTCAGGTAGCCGATTCTCACAGAGTACAGGTAGGTGAAAGCATCGGTAATTTTTATGGCTTTAAAGTAGTAGATGTGGACAGTGAAGGTCGTTGGATCTACGAAGACAGGAATGGTGAGTTGGTGAACTATAAAGATTTTACTCATGCTCCCGAAGATAAGCATGTTATTGGTAACGGTCTTCCTAAATGGTATGCGGGATGGAACAATACTCTTCGTTATAAAAACTTCGACTTGAATGTGACGATGCGTGGCGCGTTTGGTTTCCAGATAATCAATGGTGGACGTATGAATTATGAGAATGTAAAAAACAGCCGTTTTGAAAATCGTTTGAAGTCTGTGAATGACTTGGTATTTGGCAAGCATACGTTGAGTCCGGAAGTAGAACCGGAATTCAATAGCTATTATGTAGAAGATGGTGACTACTGGAAGATTGACAATATCACTTTGGGATATAGCTTCGGTCAGGTAGGTAAATATATAAAGTCACTCCGTATTTATGGTTCGGTATTGAATGCTTTGACTATAACCGGATATAAAGGTATTGATCCGGAAGTATCAACAGATGGTTTGACTCCGGGGTATGATACACGTGACAGATATCCGAGTGTGCGCTCATTTACTTTCGGCGTTAATGTGAAATTTTAATGAACTAAAAAGGAATTGAAGATGAAAACAAATATAAAATTATGGACAATGGGACTGATGACAGCCGCATTGTTGGGAAATACAGCTTGTACTGATTTACTGCATGATAGCTATGGGCAGGTAGTGTCTGAGGATTATGTGCCGAAAACGGAGGAAGATGTCAGTTATCTGGTAAATGCCGCTTATATACCTTGGCGTGAAACGTTGCTGCAATGGAACGGAGTGGTTCGTGCACAGGAATTATGTGCGGATCAGGATGTTCTTCCTGCCCGTGATGGTATTGGATGGGTAGACGGTTATATCTATAAAAGATGGCATCAGCATACTTGGACTACCGAGGATGACGGTGTGCTTCAAGGATGGGAACGTACGTACAATGGTGTGAATACCTGTAACCGTATTTTATCTCAGATAGAAGAAGGTGTGATCAGTGTGGATGGAGAAACGAAAGAAAAGTTGATTGCCGAATTGAAAGTACTGAGGGCTTCATATTATTATATTTTGATTGATTTGTATGGTAATGTGCCCATTGTGACAGATTTTAAAGATACTTCTTTGCCGCAACAGTCTACTCGTAAAGAGGTCTTTGACTTTATTGTGAAAGAAATAACGGAGAATATGGATTTGTTGTCCGAAACGCCGAGAGGTTATTATTATGGACGTTTCAATAAGTGGGCGGCTCATACATTGCTGGCCAAAATGTATTTGAATGCTGAAGTTTGGTCGGGTACTGCTCAATGGCAGAAATGTATTGACGAGTGTGATATCGTGATTAATTATGCCGAGAAGTCCGGAGAGTATGCATTGGAAAATAATCAGAAGGATGTTTTTGTAACGCATAATGAGAATTCTAAAGAAATTATCTTTGCATTGCCGTTTGATGAAATTTATGTGACAGGATGGAATGATTTTGATTTTCATATGTACACTTTAGCACCTGAGAATCAAGATACTTACCAATTGACTGCACGTCCTTGGGGGGGCGTGTGCGCAGTGCCTCAGTTTATTAATTCTTTTGATGAGGATGATGCACGTTTAGAGGATAACTATATTCAAGGTCAGCAATATACCTATTCCGGTGAAATCTTGAAGCGTAGTATTGATGGAAAACCATTGATTTATACGGTAGATGTCCCCTCTATTGATCAGTCGGATGTGGATGATGGGTTCCGTTGGGGTAAATTTGAATATGCCACCGGTATAACCAACCGTTTGAGCAATGACTGGCCGTTGTTACGATATGCGGATGTATTGATGATGAAAGCGGAGTCATTGATGCGTTTGGGCAAATCGGGAGCAGGTGCTTTGGTGACTCAGGTACGTGAACGCGCCTTCAAGAATGAACCTGAAAAAGCGCAAGTTACAGACGCGGAACTGATGGGAGGAAGTGTATATGATTATGGTCGGAGAGATAGTTATAAGACAGAACATGATGGAGGAACGGATATTAAATATGGTCGTTTCCTTGATGAGCTTGGTTGGGAGTTTTGTCAGGAAGGACGCCGCCGTCAGGACATGATTCGTTTTGGCATCTTCACTACAAAAGCTTGGTTCTCTCATGATAAGAGTGATGAAACCAAAAATCTGTATCCTATTCCAAATAAAGTATTGTTGACCAATAGTAATCTGAAACAGAATCCGGGATATTCTAAATAGTATTTATTGGATGTTTTTTTAAGGATGAAAAGGTTGTTTTTTCTTTTCTACATTAAATTAGAAAGAATTATGAGTAAAAAGATTTCAATAAGTTTGTTGCTCCTCTGTCTGGGATTATTTTCCCAGGCACAGAGCTATCAGAAAATATCGCAAGGAGTTAAGACTACTGTACAAGGTATGGATGTTGAAGTGGCATTTTATTCTCCATCCATTGTCCGGGTATATAAGACACCGGAGGGAAGTTCGTATGACAAGAAGAGTCTTGTAGTAATGAAAGAGCCTGAGGAGACCTTTGTGGAGTTTGCAATGAATAAAGAGTATATTCGTTTAAAGTCGGATGCATTACAAGTAGAGGTAAATTCATCTACAGGTGGAATCAATTTCTATGATGCAACCGGAAGGGTGTTGTTAAAAGACAAGGATTATGGAACACAGTTCACCCCGTTTGATGATGCGGGTACTTTTTCTTACAATGTCCGGCAGGCTTTTTTATTAGATAAGGATGAAGTGATTTATGGATTGGGGCAACAACAGACTGGAAAAGTGAATCAGCGCAATCAAAAACTTTTTCTTCGTAACAAGAATATGAGTATCTGTATTCCTTTTATTCATTCAGTGAAAGGTTACGGACTTTATTGGGACAATTATTCCCCAACTATGTTTACGGATAATCCGCAAGAAATGTCATTCGATTCTGAAGTGGGCGATTGTGCCGACTATTATTTCATTTATGGTAGCAATGCGGACGGCGTGATAGCCGGAGTCCGTGATTTGACCGGGCAGGCTCCTCTTTATCCGCTGTGGACACTTGGATTCTGGCAGTGCCGCGAGCGTTATAAGAGTCCGGATGAACTGTGCGAAGTGGTTGATGAATACCGTGATCGGAAAGTTCCTTTGGATGGAATCATTCAGGATTGGCAGTATTGGGGATGTGATTCTAACTGGAACTCCATGAAGTTCCAGAATCCTCGCTATATTAATAAGATGGGCGACAAAGAATACATGAAATATCTTCCGAATGGTGAGAATCCGGATGCACGTTATGGTACTCCAAGAATAAAAAGCTCTCAAGAAATGATTGACTATATACACAAGCGGAATGCGCATATCATGATTTCTGTATGGGCCTCTTTTGGTCCGTGGACAGAGATGTATCATAAGATGGACAGTCTGAATGCTTTGCTTCATTTTGAGACTTGGCCGCCTAAAGCCGGAGTGAAACCTTACGATCCGTTCAATCCTGTAGCAAGAAGTATTTATTGGAATGAAATGAAAAAGAATATCTTTGATCTAGGTATGGACGGCTGGTGGTTGGATTCTACCGAACCCGATCATCTGGAGATTCAAGATAAAGATTTTGATACAAAAACTTATTTAGGTTCTTTCCGAAGAGTTCACAATGCTTTTCCTTTGATGTCCAATAAAGGTGTTTATGAGCACCAGCGTGCTACCACTTCCGACAAGCGGGTATTCTTACTTACCCGTTCTTCATTCTTGGGACAGCAGCGTTATGCTTCACATTCATGGAGTGGAGATGTCGTTTCTACTTGGGAAGTGATGCGCAAGCAACTGGCAGCTGGCCTGAATTATTCTTTGTGTGGTATTCCTTACTGGAACACTGACTTGGGAGGATTTTTTGCTTGGAAATATAATAATGATGTTAATAATATTGCTTATCATGAGTTACACGTCCGTTGGTATCAGTGGGGAGCTTTCCAACCTATCATGCGTTCTCATAATTCCAGTCCTGTTGCTGTAGAGATCTATCAGTTCGGCGATAAAGGTGATTGGGCTTATGATGCATTGGAGAAATATACCCATTTGCGTTATCGCTTATTACCTTATTTATATAGTACTACTTGGGAAGTAACAAATAAGGCAGGCAGCATTATTCGTCCTTTGGTGATGGATTTTCCGAAAGACAAGAAAGTACTTGATATGGATACGGAGTATATGTTCGGACGTAGTTTTTTAGTACGTCCGGTAACTGATTCTCTCTATACATGGCAGGATAAAAAACAGAATGGTTATCAGAAAAATATGCGGAAAATAGAGAAAACGGATGTATATTTGCCTGAGGGAAGTAACTGGTTTGATTTCTGGACTGGGGCAAAGTTGGCTGGTGGCCAAACCATACAGCGTGAAGTACCTATTGATATCATGCCTGTTTATATCCGTGCCGGTTCTATAATTCCTTGGGGACCTGCGGTGCAGTATGCCACAGAAAAAAGTTGGGATGACCTGGAGATTCGTGTTTATCCGGGTGCTAATGCAACTTTTATTCTTTATGAGGATGAGAACGATAATTACAATTATGAAAAGGGAGTTTATTCTACTATCACTTTCCGTTGGGATGATAGTAACCGTACTTTGCACATCAGCGACCGTGAAGGAAGATATCCCGGAATGTTGGAAAAGAGGAAGTTCAAAGTAGTTCTCGTAAATCATAGATCAGGAGAAGGCGATAAACCATTGAAGGGAGGAAAGATGGTGAATTATACCGGTACAGCAATTGAGGTGAAACTTTAGAATGTTCATATTGAATATCCAGCAGAATAAATAAAGAAACGATAAAATACATTATGAATTTACTTAAAACCATTTTATCCACTTCCGTTTTTGCTATAGCTTCTGTAGCTTTACATGCTCAGCTACCCGCAAAAGTAGAAAGTTTTCCAGTCAGGGATGTGCGGCTCACCGCCAGCCCTTTCAAACACGCAGAGGATATGGATATCCGTTATCTGCTGGGAATAGACCCCGACCGTCTGTTAGCTCCTTATTTGAAGGAAGCTGGTCTTTCCCCTAAAGCCGAAAATTATACCAATTGGGAAAATACAGGGCTGGACGGTCATATTGGCGGACATTATTTATCGGCCCTTTCCTATATGTATGCCGCTACGGGAAATAAGGAGATCAAGGCGCGTCTGGATTATATGATAAGTGAACTGAAACGCTGCCAGGATGCCGCCGGTGACGGTTATCTGTGTGGAGTTCCAAACGGGCGCAAAATGTGGAAAGAAATAGAGGAAGGAAACATTCGCGCGTCCGGTTTCGGATTGAACGACCGCTGGGTTCCTCTTTACAATATTCATAAAATATATGCCGGCCTTCGTGATGCAACTCTTCAGACCGATAGCCGGGAGGCAAAGGAAATGTTGGTGAAACTCACGGACTGGATGATTCGTCTGGTATCCAAGTTGAGCGATGAACAGATACAGGATATGCTGCGCAGCGAACATGGAGGGCTGAACGAAACATTTGCCGATGTGGCCGCTATCACCGGCGACAAACGCTACTTGAAACTGGCTCACCAATTTTCTCATCACACCGTGTTGCAGCCTTTGTTGAGACAGGAGGATAAACTGACTGGTATGCACGCCAATACCCAAATACCGAAAGTGATAGGTTTCAAACGTATTGCCGATTTGGAAGGCAACCGGGACTGGAGCGAGGCCGCCCGCTATTTCTGGGAAACAGTGGTAAACCATCGAAGCATCACCATCGGAGGTAACAGTGTGCGTGAGCATTTTCATCCGGCTGATGATTTCAGCAGTATGCTCACCAGCGAGCAGGGGCCTGAGACTTGTAACACCTACAATATGCTCCGCCTTACAAAAATGCTGTATGAAACGAGTGCGGACGTTCATTTTATGGATTATTACGAACGGGCGCTTTATAACCATATCCTTTCCACGCAAGATCCTGTGCAAGGCGGATTTGTTTATTTTACCCCGATGCGTGCCGGTCATTACAGGGTCTATTCGCAGCCTCAGACCAGTTTCTGGTGTTGTGTGGGATCGGGGATGGAAAATCATGCCCGTTATGGTGAAATGATTTATGGACACAAGGATAATAATCTGTATGTCAATCTTTTCATTCCGTCTACCTTGCGCTGGGGAGATACCCAAATTGAGCAACAGACGGCTTTTCCCGATGAGGAGGGGAGTACTCTTGTTATTTCTCCGGAAAAGGGAAAGAAAGAATTTACCCTTCTTTTCCGTATTCCCGAATGGACGAAGCCGGAAGCATTACGCTTGTCTGTTAATGGTAAACGGCAGAACGTAACGGTCAAAGAGGGATATGTTAGCCTGAACCGTACTTGGTCAAAAGGTGACAAAGTAAGGCTGGAACTGCCGATGCATTTGCGTGCCATTGCACTGCCGGATGGTTCTGCCAACTATTCCATCTTATATGGACCGATTGTGCTGGCCGCCCGGTTGGGCAAGCAAAATCAGGATGGTATGTTTGCCGATGACAGTCGTGGCGGACACATTGCTGCCGGACCGCGCCTGCCTTTACAAACGATGCCTGTCATTGTGGGGGATAAGAACAATCTTCTTTCTCATCTGAAAAAAGTGGAAGGTAAGCCGTTGACATTTACATTGTCCGGAGTTTATCCCGAACGCTATGAGGGTATGATTGTGGAACCGTTTTTCCGTTTATATGAGTGCCGGTATATGGTCTATTGGCCTGTGCTGTCCGTACAGGAGTTGCAGGCAAGGCAGGAACAGTTGGCAAAAGAGGAAAAGGAGCGTGCCGCATTGGATGGTATGACCGCCGATAAAGTGATTTGTGGGGAACAACAACCGGAAAGCGACCATTTCATCCGGATGGAGAATTCCCGTACGGGGGATGATGAAGGGATTCACTGGCGTGAGGCGGCCGGTTGGTTCAGTTATCGTATGAAGACGAACGGAAAGCAGGTCAATAAAGTGCGTATCCGGTTCCGTTCCGAGATTCGTAAGGATGCAAAAGTATGGATAAACGGGCAGGAAGTAGGACGATTGGCTGGTAAACCGGCTTCGGATGTATCGGTTGGGATATTTGATGTACCTGCATCTATGCAATCCAATGAGCAACTGGAGATAAAGATCGGTAAAGGAAATGAGAAAGTGACTCCGCATATTTATGAGGTGCGGCTGGTGACTGAATGATGATAGATATACAAACCGGCCATGCCTCAGTTGACCTGACCGGTTCGTCTTTTCAGATAATTCCGTTGTCTTTCAAGACCGCTTGTAACTCTTTATCAGTGATATTCTCACGCTCTGATTTATCATAAATGAAATGTAAGCCAATCTCTTTTTCTTCTTTGGATAGAGTGGCGATGAGAGTGATCACTCTTGCTCCGCTTCTTTTCCCTTTTCCTTTTGATGCTATACTCATGCGTACTTTGTGTAGGCCATTGCCTAAATCAGTACCCATGTCAGGGTTCTGCATGAGTTCTGCGGCTAAAATTGTCAAGTCTTGCTTCAATGATTTATATCGCTTGGAAAGTTTCTTAACTTCTTTTTCGAAGTGGCGATATACTTTGATTTTATAGTTCATTGAGCAATTCTTCTATGGGACGGCCTTTCAGCTTTCCTTCACGCATCAGTTTGATGTCTTTGCAAGCCTCGGACAGCCCGTCCATTATTTCACTTTTGGTCATGTAGGGTTCTTCATCCTCTGCCACCATGGTAGAAACAGATTCCATTTCCTTTTTAGCATGAACAAGAGTCTTCCTTACAGACTCCAACACCTTTACATTCTTGATGTCCAAGATTTCCCGAATCAGTTCGTTTTGTATTGATTCCAATGTGATTGTACTCATGACGTTCTCCTTTCTTCTTATTATTTATCTCGTATGGCAAAGATAGCGAAAAGGTGGCATGTCTGCTTGTTTTCTGCATGAAAAATAGTTTTCATTTAGAGGTTGTACCTAAAAGAAATACCTTTTTTCATTTAGTTTTCCTATTTTTGCAGGAAACAAACCGAACAGCTAATGAAAATTCTCCATACAGCAGACTGGCATCTGGGCCAGACTTTTTATGAATACGACCGGCGGGAAGAGCATCTCCATTTTCTAGAATGGCTGAAACAGCAGATAAGACAGCATGAAATAGATGTATTGTTGATAGCAGGTGATGTATTCGACAGCCCGAACCCTTCGGCGGAATCACAACGAATGTATTATCGTTTTCTAAGAGAAGTTACGTCCGAAAACCCTTCTTTGCAAATTATCATCATTGCCGGAAATCATGACTCGGCAGCCCGTTTGGAGGCTCCCAATCCCCTGTTGGAGGATATGAATGTCACCGTTCGCGGTGTCGTGCGCCGCAATGCGGAAGGTGATATAGACTTGCAACACCTGATTGTCCCCCTTTACACAGAAGGGGAAGTGACCGCCTATTGCCTTGCCGTCCCCTATCTGCGTCAGGGGGATTATCCTTCGGCTGAAAATTACTCAAAAGGAGTCCAACTGCTTTATGAGCAGCTTTTCAATGAAGTGAAGGAGAAAGGAGTTCCCGTTATCGCCATGGGACATCTGCAAGCCACCGGCTCGGAAATCTCGGAGGACGACCGTTCGGAACGTACCGTTATCGGAGGCTTGGAATGTGTATCCCCCGATGCTTTTGATGAGGCTATCGCCTATACTGCATTGGGGCATCTGCATCGCTCTCAACGTGTATCCCATCGGGAGAATGTGCGTTATTCCGGAACTCCCATGCCCATGTCTTTTGCTGAGAGGAACAATGCTTCGGGAGTGGTCATGATAACGATAAGTGCTGAGGGTACCGGCATAGAGAGATTGGCATTTGAACCGCTAGCCGGCGTGATGAGTATTCCTCGTCAGGCCCGTCCGCTGGAAGAAGTGCTGCAAGCCATCGGCGATTTGCCCGATGGGGATGTCACGTTGCGGTCGCCCTATCTGGAAATAAAGATTTTGATGACCGAGCCGGAACCTTCTTATAAGTATAAGATAGAGGAAGCGTTGAAAGGAAAAGCGGTCCGCCTGGCACGCATCACCGCTATGCTTCCACAAAAAAAGGCAAGCGGCATTGTCGCCACTTCCTACGAGGAGTTGCAAACCATCCGTCCGCTGGATATGGCACTGGATGTCTTTAAACGGAAATATGGAGGGACGGAGATGCCCGATACCATGAAACAATTGTTGGAAAGTGTAATCAAGGAGGCGGGAGTATGAAAATAGTAGCGATAAGAGGAAAGAATCTGGCTTCATTGGAGGGTGAATTTATGATAGACTTTACCGTCGAACCTTTGTGCTCGGCAGGTATATTCGCCATTACAGGCAGTACCGGAGCCGGAAAGTCAACCTTGCTGGATGCTTTGTGTCTGGCTTTGTTTGACTGTACGCCACGTATGAACAAGGCGAAAGAGAATAA
>ERZ1027051.804-NODE-804-length-13286-cov-16.848613_pt1 | contig 13286 bp, 9 predicted proteins | sample MGYA00519429_ERZ1027051 | MGnify/ENA primary metagenome ERZ1027051 (study PRJEB26926, sample SAMN06164598) | human gut metagenome | biome: ENVO:00009003; feature: ENVO:2100002; material: ENVO:00002003 | host: Homo sapiens | place: USA | collected 2012 ... | reverse complement strand
GGAAAGCGTGTATACCCCAAAAGGGTATCCGGGGTTCGAATCCCCGTCTCTCCGCGATAAAGGCTGGGAATCAGTAAATAGCAAAACAAATGCCCGGTTTTATACTCAATAATGTAAAGCTGGGTCTTTTTGTGTTATTTGAGAAACAAAATAGTGTTTGGATTTGTAGCCTCATTTTGAAAAAGATAATATTCTATATTAGAATGAAAAGATATATTAAAGGTTGCCTTTGTATATATGCGGATGCATTACATAGGCAACCTTTAGTTATTTAAGGGGTAATTACTAGGGAAATGTTTCTGCAATTTGTTTGGCAACGCGTTTTATAGCACCTCTGATGTCTGCGGATACGCTGAATCCTAAGGTGGTGTATGCACCGCGACATGAAGCTATCGGGCGGCCGGTGAGGTAATCTATGAAATTTACAGTTACAATGGATTTTTCTTCTAAAACATCTACCCCATATTTTACCATAAGCAGTTTTGACTGTTGTGTAGCAGTCAACTCGTTTATACGCATATCATTGATTAACTTAAGACGGGAGCCTTCTACGGCATCAAACAATTGTATCTCGTATTCCATCAATTGAGCCGGAATATGATAAGTGTCATTGTTGATAATTGAAGCATATTCATATTTTGACAAATCAACATTTTGCGATACGACACTTTTAGAGGTTGTACAAGATGATGCTGTTATTCCGATTAAAAACAGGAATGTGATAATTATTTTATTCATAGAATTGTTATTTAGGTTCTACATGCAAATAATATCTTTCTTGTACTAACTCGTCAGTGCCGTCAGAAAGTTGATGCAACATCAACATATGAGTGGTTGGATTTTCCCAATACAATTCAGCCTTCACACCTTTCTCAGGCAGGCATTTGAATAAGTTTTCTTTCTCTTTGGCATCTTGTCCCTTGCCAAAATTGTTTTCCATCAGTGTCTTGATGGCTTTTTCTGTTGTTGGCGGAAAATCTGCATCTGATAGCGATTTATGATTTACCGGGATAATTTGGGAATAAGGAGCGTCGTTCTTTGCAACAATGTCGTATACCTTATATTCAAAATCTCTATCCAATAGGCAATAGGCTGTTAGATTCTGAGGATTCTGTAAGATAATCGTACCCCATTCAAGTCCTAAGAAGTCGCGATTATAAAGCGTTGTATTGAGCGAAGTCTCATATTTCACTTTTCCATGACGGTAGCCTTTAAGACGGCTTTTTACAGTACCACTCTTGAAAAAGTGTGAACTCCATTGTTTAGAAAGAATCTTTTCTTCTCCTTCTGCTGTAACATTATGTTCATAGATTTTGAACGTGTGAGGAAAATGATCTGCACTCCACACAATAGAATCGTAATAGTTTGTAAACTTAGGAAAAACTGTAGGCATATAATGACCGTTTATGTCCGTTATTCGAAATGTTATCAAATCGAGGGGTGATGGCAACAGACTTTCAATATGCATCAAGGGAGTAAATTCTGCCATAATCATCTTGAACTTAGCTTCTTCCGGCAAAGCCTCCGGTTCTGGGCCTGGTTGTCCATTATCTTTAAAGATTCTGGATAAACAGATGGTTGTATAAGCTGTTCTTTCCCCGTCATTTGCCGAAATCCGAATCTCTTCGTATGCATCCGGAGAATCCGAAACAGACGGAGGGAAATGGATTTTCACTTGATTGGCTAATTTTGAATGTATCATTCTTTGTTTCAAATCTTCGTCTATGCTCTTCGAAATAGATTTTCCGTTGCATCTGATAGTTTTCCCCTGCATAAACTTCATGAATGAGGGGAAGCAGTTTCATGCTGAAATATTCGGGTAGTTTGGCTGTTGTTGCATCCGTTTCTGTTTCCGGTTGGCTGTCCGTATAGCTCTGCTGGTCGGTTTCTTCCGGCTGTTTTTCATTGGTATCTTTCATCTTCATGTTGAAGCATCTTTCAGCTGTTGGGGAGTTGGCATGGCTTTCTGTACCTCAATTTCCTTGGAAACATTCTGAATTTCAGTATCATATATCAGCAAATTCGTATTGGTTTCTGATGCGCTTTGCTTTAGCTTCTTGGTGGATCCGTTCTTTACCCGTTGCTTGTCTGCATCTCATTTGGCTCTGTCAATCCGGTAGCCCGTTGTAAACTGGGGCGTGGCTGGCAAAGATGACACACATACGGATATAGGTACGTTCTCTACGATTGGCACACGTTCTTTTTCCGATTCTCCAATGCCAAAATGATGTTACGCTTGATATTCATAATTGGCTGCGTTTGAAATTCTACACCTAAATATACACCCAATAATTGAGATAGTAAAAGACATTTAGAAAGATTTAGATTTACTTTCAAGTTCCTTTTCTTCGCAATGCGGAATGACAACTTCCTTTCGAATTGATGATAATATTAAAAAAGAACATCTACCCGGTTGCCTTGTATAAATAAAAAGACTGTTTTACGTAATTCTATGTCCAGTGCACGTAATAAAAATACAATTGTATGTTTCTAACTTTGCACTATTATAGTTAACATCATAAAACAAGTATTTTCTTTAATAAAAACAATCAGCGACAATATGAAAAAAATATGCTTTTTTTTCTTTCTGCTGTTCAGCTTGCAGTCTTTCTCACAGAAGGTTGTGCTAAAAAACAACCTTGTCTATGACGCCCTGCTGACACCCAATCTTTCTGTAGAGTTTTCCCTGGGGAAGAAATGGACTTTGGATACCCAAGTGGGTATGAATTTCTTCTTTTATGAAAGTGATGCTACCGCAGGCGGTTACAAAACAAGGAAGTGGAGCCATTGGCTTGTACAGCCGGAGATAAGATATTGGACCTGTGAAACATTCAACGGCTGGTTTCTTGGTCTTCATGCCCACGGAGGACAGATGAATGTAGGAGGCATAAATATTCCTTTTATCATTCAAAACCACTCCAAAGAAATGAAAGATTACCGTTATGAGGGGTATTTTTACGGTGGGGGTATCAGTACGGGCTACCATTGGATACTGTCCAGCAGATTCAGTGTAGAGGCATCCTTAGGACTGGGCTATGCGCGTGTTAAATATGACAGGTTCAGATGTACTTCTTGTGGGAAGAAAGATAGTAAGGGGAAAGCTGATTATCTGGGACCTACAAAGCTTGCCGTTTCGATTATCTATATAATTAAATAAATGATGCTTTGCATATATAAACATTAAAAACAGAATCAATGAAACCAATACAATATTATATAGGAATACTCTCTGTGCTGGGGTATGTATACTGTTTGCCGGTGGTAGGACAGGTGGAGGATAAGGTTGTCAGAAAGGGGAATCCCCGTTTGGAATATACAGATGTGAAAACCGGACGTAGCCCGGAAGGGAAAATGTTTACCGTTTCTTTCAATATAGTAGAATCCATCAATCGGTTGAGAACACAGGAAATTGTTTATATCTATCCTTCTCTGGTATCTTCTGACGGCAATATCAGGACTGCTTTCTCGCCTTTGTGTATTTCCGGAAAGAAAAGATACAAGGTTGTTGCCCGTAAGGAAAGACTGGGTGGTAACCCGGGTACATTACTTCCTGTGAAGGATATTCGCAGTTCCAGAGATTTGAGGGAGTCTGGAATCTCCGTCAGGGAAACATTGCCTTTTGAACGTTGGATGGCTTCCGGCCATCTTTTTCTTCGTGAAGAGGTGTATGGATGTGCCGAGTGCGGTAAAGGTGTGAGCCAGTTGAATATACCGGTAACCGGGATAGACCTTTTTGGCCCGGAAGACTATAAATACATTTTTTATACTCCGGAAAAGGTGGAGATAAAATGTTATGAAGAAGAATTTGACTGTAAGGTCACTTTCAAATCCGCACAGCATGAACTTCTTCTTGGATTTGGTAAAAATCAGGAAGAATTAGCCCGTCTGGATGATTTTGTATCCAAAGGGCTTCGGATCAAAGGGGCTAGGCTTCGTGAGGTACATATCATGGGATACGCTTCTCCGGAAGGTGAGTTTAGTTATAATAAACATTTGGCGGAACGTCGTACTCATACGCTTTCTTATTATGTACTGAGTAAGTACCCGCAGCTCGAGAAAGCCTCCATATACGAAATAGAAGGGGTGGGTGAAGACTGGAAAGGCTTGGAAAATATTATAAATGTATCTTCTTTGGCATATAAGGATGAAATTTTATCCGCTATTAATAGGCATCATACGGATGTGGCCCGTGAAGCGGCTATACGCTCTTTAGATGGGGGAAAGGTTTATGCGGAGTTGCTTTCCACAGTTTATCCCACTTTGCGCCGTACCGTTTTTCGCATGGGATTTGATGTTCGTCCCTATACGGATGACGAATTGGAGGAAATGTTTATTACCGTTCCCGGATGCCTGAGCCAGTATGAGATGTACAGGCTGGCGCAACAGTATGTCGAACAGGGAAAAAATCCGGTAAACATATATAAGAAGGCTTATGAACAGTTTGCACTTGATCCGCTGGCGGCACTCAACTATGCCAATGCGCTTTTAAAGTATGAAAAGAATGCGGATAAGGCTCTGATGATATTGGACACAGTAAAGAGTGACAGCCGTTCTGTTTATCCTATGGCAATTGCCCATAGTATGAGAGGAGACTGGCGGAAGGCGGAGGAATTATTGGAAAAAGACATGGAGCCCCGGGAATGAAAACTCCTGGACTTTCCATGACAGGATTAACGGATAAATAGCAAGCATTTAATGTATTAATAATTAAATTATTTATTTACTAAACAGTTTAAGTTATGAAAGTAAACAATTTATTTTTAGTGGGAGTTGCAGCCTTAAGTCTGGGCATGACAGCTTGTAATAATGAGGATGTCCCTCAGGTGAACAATCCGGGCGAGGGAACAACATTTGCAGGAATGTATATTTCCGCTATGAAGGATGTTTCAACCAGAGCGGTGAATGACAATCAGGAAGATTATGGAGGAAGAACGGAAGAGAGTAAGCTTACGGAATTACAGCTTCTCTCAAATGTCCTACCTCAAACATGGATGTTAGGAACGGCAGCTGATGAAACAGGCAAGTTTTGGGAAACGCAAACAGTCGGTACATTCAAGGTTGCTCCATGGAAGACGAATCCCGGTCCTCAATCCATGGCACTGTTGTTTAACAAGGGTACCCTTTCCGCCGATATTGCAACAGCTGCGGATCAGACATATGGTAGTACAGCTACCGCAGTAAAAGATATTGCTGCTCTTGCCACAGACAACAAGTTTGTCATGACTTCGAGAGCCGAGCAGAAAACTATTGTTCCCAGTATTACCGAGGATGCTGCCAAAACGGGTACAAGTGAGGCTCAAAATGTATTCTCCTTTGATGTGGAGCGTATCGTGGCACAAGGGCTGGTTGCGAAGGATGCCGCATTGAAAGAAACAACCGCGGATGGAAAAGGAAAGGTTGATCTTACCGACATCACGTATACTGCCATCAACGGTGCCGCAAAGACATATCTTTTCCGTAACCATGCGGGAAAGCGTACAATTGGAGATGCCGACGGCCTTTACGAGGGCTTTGCATCAGCCATTGATGGATATACCGATTTTGAGACGGCCAAAGAACCGGAAGGTTCAGCTAAAGAAAATTTAATCCGTTTGGGGAATCTTCTGTCAAAAGACAATCCACAGCAGGATGATCTTGGTATGTATGCTGCTAAAAATGCTGCAGCAAGCGCCTCTGAAGCTAAAACAGGAGCAGGCATTTATTTTCTGGAAAATTCCGTAAAAAAGGATGCATTCACTGCTAAAAACAAGAATTTCGGTTACTACCGTCTGCCCTATGCCAAGGTCTATACCACTTATACTCCGAATGAAGTATGGAAACTTGAAGACGGAAAATTGGTCAAAGAGACTAATTTTCAAAAAGGGACAACATTTTTCCGGGGGGAAAAAGACGGTCTTATCTATGCTAGCAAGGAAGCCGCAAAGAAAAGCCAGTTAAATCCGGATCAAGGAGCTTATACTTACATGAACGGAAAATGTGCATACCGTGCGTTGTGGAACCGTCAGACTGTTACAGCTGATGGAAAATCGATTGTGAACGCTGACACGCGCCGTAACAACACCTATCTGTTGACAATCAAGGCTTTCCAAGGATTGGGCATGCCATGGGATCCTTCCGATCCCAAAGATCCATATCTTCCGAAACCGACAGATCCTACTGAACCGACAAATCCAGAAAATCCGGATATCGAGAAAGAAGAGACCTATATGCGTGTCGAGGCCAAGGTACTCCAGTGGAACCTCGTTTCACGTGATGTCGTTCTGGAGTAATTTTAGTATTAGATTGCTGATAAATTCAGCCTACAATTTCTTACATAGCTGTAGAGAGGGAAGAGGAATTTTTCCTCTTCTTTCTCCAATCAACAAACAGTTTGGTTTCAAACTGCTAAATAACCCCAACATAAACTATATCAAATGAGAATCAGAAGTGTACATTACATCGCATTTATCATGTTGCTGGTTTACTGTCTTATAGGATGTAATTCTGCGGTATTTGATGACTTGGGTAGTTGTCCGCAAGGTGTTTATTTCCAGTTCTATAGACAGACCCCTTGCGAACAATTTCCTGGCTATCCGTCAGATATCAGAGAAGTCCGGGTATTTGTCTTTGATGATGATGATCTGCTGGTGGGCGAATTTTCTGACAAGAAGGCAGTCCTTTCGGCAGATTATTCTTTGTCCGCCACATTGCGGCATACGGGGGAACTCACGTTTGTCGCATGGGGTGGCAGTGACCTGGAGGCCTATGATTTTTCAGATTTTCGAGAAGGCGTTACTACCAGACAGGAAATGCAGGTGTCACTGCGGTTGAAAAACGGACGGATTTCCTCAGCCCCCGGGCCTCTGTATGTCGGTCTCGCCTCCATATCACTGGAGAACCGGAAAGATATGGGAAGCGTGTATGAACGGGTGGCTTTCAATATGCAGGAATTGACATACCGGGTACACTTCACAATCAGCTCCATAGGTTCCCCTTTCCCCATAGACGGGGAATTTGTCATCAGGATAGAAGATGACAACGGTGTGTATGATTTCAACGGCCGGATCGCCCTTTGCGAACGTTTTGAATACGAGACCGAAGCCGTACGTGACGCTGAAGGGGCATTGAAAGCGGATTTCACGCTGATGAAACTGGAAGAGGGAAGAAATGCGATCGTATCTCTGATTGACAAGACAACCGGGGAGATTCTTTATACCGCTAATCTGGTTGATGACATCCTCATGTTCCGGGGAGATGCGGGTGAACCGCCGTATAGTCTGGAATGTGACCATGACTTTCCCATAACCCTGAAACTCAAGAACGAAAAGGAAACATGGATGTTGATACAAGCAACCGTTCTGGATTGGAATGTCGTTTCCCGCCCCATAGAATTGGAGAACTGATAATCAGACAGATTTTAAAACTAATGATTCGTGTAATATTAGAAAGGAATTGGTATTATTATAAAAATGATAGATAATGAAATACGGAATTGTGATAAAGCTGTTGATGGTGGCCTGTGTATCAATTGTACAATTGACCGGATGTTCGTCTGATACGGAAGAGTTAGAAAAGTCAGTTTCGGGTATTCCCATCCGGATTGTGGCGGAAATGAATGGAGGAACTGGTATTTCTCAGATGACAAAGGCGTCTGTACGTTCATCCGGAGAGTGGAAAGAGAACTATATCGGTGCAGAGGAATATGAGAAAACTGTTAAACATGTTCTTCTCTTCGCTTTTAAGAATATGGAGAGCTCTCCGGAAAAAGTTATTTTCTATTATTCCCAAGGAACAACCAACCCGTTGGCGGGTATAACCGGCATTGAGCATTTTGAGATGAGAGAGATGGGTAGAGTGAATGCAGGCGAATCCAATATAGCCTTGGACCTGGAGTTGATGGGAGGCGATTATAATTTTGTTTTGTTGGTTAATTGTGAATCCGGATTGGAAAAAATCAGGAATGGACATACAATTCCTGATCCGAAGCAATTAATGGAAAAGACCGAAATTTTCACATCTGACGATCTGAAAGGAGAAAACCGGAAGTATCTTCCCATGACTGGGCAGTGTAACTTCCATGTTCCGGATAATGTAGTTAGTAATAATAGGATTACCCTTTCTCCCTGCATACTTCTGGAACGTATGCATGCCCGTATTGAGTTCATACTTACAACAGTTGATGACAGGGGGAATTATCTGTCTCCTTTGTTACCTCTTTCCAAAGTGACAAAACTCACCCTGAACAATGAAGCTAGCGGTTATTCTGTACTGCCTTCTTCTGGGGAATACACCGCCACTGGAAGTGGTAATCCGGATATGAGAGGAGTAGATTATGCGGGGACTCCCCTATTATTGCCGGAAAGAGCCAGTTTCCATGACGGTGCCAACGAGGGGGCCGGAGAATCCGCTTTTGTGACCAAATGCAAAGAAAGACTGCTTCCATATATGGGTAAGACACCTAGCTACATCTATGTGGCTCCGGGAGTCTACGGGAAAGGGAAAGAGGGGGCGATGGCCTTGGTCTTATCCGTCGATTATCGGATGGGAACCCCCGATAAGCCGTATAGGATCGAACTCTATAATCCGGATCTTTCCGAGAATGATAAGGGTTATTACAACATCCGGCGTAATACGGTTTACCGTGTCTTCGCCACACTGAAAGGACCCGGAAATATGGAATATGACATAGTTGTGGACGAATGGGAGGATACGGAGGTGGCTATCCCCTGGTAACTAAGGTATGGTCAGTCATGCCATCACGAAGAAAAACAGTTTAAAGAATAGATACATATGAGAATCAAACATTACACTTTGATAGTCGCTTTTCTGGCGATATCTATGGGAATCCCTCTCGTGCAAGGGTGCAGTGATCCCTTCGATGAGTATGGAAACGGCGGGACAGAAATACCTGTCAGGGACGGCTGGACGTCTGTCAGCATGTCTGTCGAAGGACTTGGTCTTCGAAATCCCCTGACACGGTCCCTTACACCGGAGGGGGAGAATTCCACGGCAGCGGAGAGGATTAGGGTACTTGTGTTTGACAAGGACAACAAGTTTTCATATGAGGCCAAAGTGACCTCCTATATTCCTTCCGGTGATCCGGCTGACAAGAAAGACAAGGGTACCATGACCTTGTTGGCGAAAAATACTCCTTCAGGCGATACCAGTACATTCGTGATGCTGGCCAATGTCACCCGGTCAGCTAATACAGACGCAGACGGGCTGGCTGGAAAGACACGGGAGGAAGTCATGCAACTTTTCACTTTCTCCATGCCGGACAAGGGGGTATGGAAAGACGGGGAGTTGCCGATGTGGGGTGCCTCGGACCCGGTCAGGGTGGATCACAGTGCCGGTGCTGTTCCCAAACTTGGAACTGTCTATCTGGTCCGTGCCGTAGCACGTGTGGACGTGGGGCTTAACTTGAGCAACATGTCGGAAGGGGCTTCTACATTCGACGAGAAAGCCGGGGGGATTGAAGGGATAACGCTGACTAAAGTATTTTTTTATAATACCAATACGACGGGACGGGTCTCTCCGTTCGAGAACAGGATTTACTGGGATGAGGCCAATAGAAAGGCGAAACAGCCTTCTATTCCTGATCCTGCTCCGGCTGTGACAGGAAAGATTGATAGAACATCTTCCATAGTGGATGAGAAAATCTTGTTACGTGAGGTATATGTTCCGGAGGCGGTCAATGTGCCGACGGCTGCCACGCAAGGAGCCAACGGAGAAACTCTTCCTGAGAATAATACGGAAAATTACTTGAAACGTCCTTATATCGTTGTCGGACTGACCGGTGCAGATAAGAGCCGTCCTGACAAGGAAACTTTCTTCCGGATAGACTACCTGAAACGTACCGGAGCCGAGGCTGATGCGACATACGAGTACCTTCCCTTGCTGCGTAACCACCGTTATCTGGTAAATATCAAGGCTGTAGGTGGTCCGGGATTCGATACGGAAGAGGATGCTAGGAAAGGGCCGGCTGCTAACATCATGTATAATGTTGTGGTATGGAACGAGTCCACTATGTCTGATGTATTGTATGACGGGCAATATATGCTGGGGGTCAGTGCCGACCATTTCACTTTTTATAGGGAGGGAGGCAGCCTGACGGCGAAAGTGCAGACTTCCTGGCCGGAAGGATTTACGGTAGAGGGACTGCCTGCATGGATCAGTTATTCTATAAAACCTTCGGATCCGGATAAGACCGCACCGACGGATGAGAAAACCGTGACCTTTACGGTCACAGAGCATGTGGATGCATCCCGAAGGTGGCCGGAAAAGCCGGAAGATGCTCAGAATACGTTGAAAGCCGCTTATGTGAAGGCGGGGCGTATGAAATGGTTTCTTGGCTTTGAGCAGTCTAAGGATATCAATGTCACCTTACAGATTTTTGCGGACGAGGCCTGCAGCCGGCCGCTGGAGTTTATTGAGGTCAATCAGTATGGCGAGAGCTATGGGCAGGCGGATAAGGTGATAACGAAAGACGGGCGGACGCTTACAGCGGAAGAGGCAGGTGCCAGGGTTACTTTCTATGTAAAGACAGAACCGCATGATTTGGAGCCCGTTTTCCATGCCGAAGCCGCCAATCCGTTCAAGATAAAGAAAACGGGTCAACTTGCCGGGGGAATATGGAAGTACACGGTGACGGCTCCCGACATTACAGGAAATACGGAGTATTTCGATAATTTCAATACCACTTATACTTTCACCGTCACACACGTGGAAACCGGTAGAAGTGCGTCGGGGAAACTCAGCCTCTTGCAGAAAGAATATAATGCTATCCCCTTTTTTGACAAATTCCTGCATCAGTCATTGCTGGTATCCAATAACAGTATCTATCTGATGGATGGCAAACAGAAGCAATATTATGTCAAAGCCAACAGCGAATACAAAATTGAGTTGGTTTCCGCTTTGTCCGACAACGGAGCAGGTGATGTGATAGAGATGTTCGCTCCTTTCTATGAGAAGGATCCTTCCCTTTCCGGGAAACCAGTTTCTTTCACGGCTGTTGACGATATCACAACCTCACGTCTTTACTCCGGTAAGGCGAAATTCAAGATTTATTCCCCTGATGGTCTTTTTCCGGAAAGAGAATTTGAGTTGGAGCTGGTTTCCGGAATTGTGCAGCCTGAAGCGAATACATATATGCTTAAAGCGGGAGCAAAGCAAGGGATCTTTATTCCTGTTTCCCGGGTAAATACTGCCTATGAGTATTACAAAAAGCTTCTGGATCATGACGCTGTTTTAAGTGATAAGCAGGGACTTCCCGGTAGCAAAGAGGATTTCATGTTGAATAAGTTGGATGCAGATGATGATTGGAGAGTCAATATCGTGTGGACGGATATTAAAGAGGCTGGTGGGCATAATGATATAGAAAAAGCGGGACTCAGTGAATTGTCCGAACAGGGAGGTTCCGGTCCGGGATCATATATTTATGTCAAGCCAGGGCAGACTCCGGGAAATGTGTTGATAGAAATTAAATCTGGAAAGATCAAGGGGAATCCGACACTCTGGTCCTGGCATATCTGGATTGTTGACAAGTATCCGACAGTCTTGGATGTTGCGAGTCAGGGAGGTGATGGTCCGAAAACGGTTCAATTGATGTCGCATCTGTTGGGAGCATACGAAAGGGTCCAATCACAGTATAGTGCAGATGCATATAGGGAATTTGGTATGCAATATCAATGGGGCAGGAAAGATCCGTTCCCGGCACATGATGTTCGTGTCAATAAAAACTTTTATGACGGCAGTGGCAAGCTATTTGATTTCCTTTGGGAACAGAGAGGAAATGATGTGGATTATGGAAAAACAGATGCTCAGCAAGCGAGAGGGGCTGCTCTTACGATGAAACAGAGCATCGAACATCCAAACGCTATCGTCTCTCATCAAAGTTTCTGGCTGTATGAGTGTTTTCCACATGGGTTGGTTAACAATTTTAAAGACCGTTGGGTATTCCTGTATCCATGGAATAAACCTTCTGCGGGGAATCCGGAGGATGTAGGCGGGAAAACCGTATTTGACCCTTCTCCTTACGGATTCCGGATTATGTCGCAGAAAGAGGCCGTGACTTTGAGGTTTGCATATTATTATGCAAGTTATTCTGGAATACAGACACCTCTGCCTGGAAGTATTTATGACGGTACCTTCTTGAACAACAAAACGGGAGGGGATGAAGTTATTTTCGCCGTGGCACAGGCCAAGAGCAATACTCATGCGGGCCATTATTTGCTCAATTCCGTTGGATCTGCCGCGGGTTGGACATCCGCTTCCAATACGAACGCTACTTACAGGCGTTGCATGACCTATTCCGTACGTCCGGTCATTGATCCGGATGTGCAGGATGACTACAAAAAGTATTTGCCGGAATAAGTCATGGAGGTGTGTCAAATTGCACACCTCCTTTTTTTATGCACAAAGATTGAATCCAAAGCCAACAAGTACACTTTCGTCTGGCGAAAAACAGTTGAGCGGAATCGTGAACACCTGATGAGGAAGCTACATGTCCTCTAGGATAGAAAAATGATGTCATCGCCCGAGAGAAATCATCGGAAAGCTATGAGGCAGTTGAATTCACTCCGGCTATGCTGACCGAAATGGCGGGAGAGTTACGTCATGCACTTGAAAGAGTTCCCGAACCTTCCACCCAAGAGGAGAAAGTTGCGCTGAAAAAAACGCAAATAGCTGAAGGAGCTGGAAGAACAAAGAGACAAGCTACAGGAATACGACAATCATCCTGGACACTCTACAAGGCAGGAACTTCTATTCCAAGACAGACAAGGACGCTACTTTTATGAAAATGAAGAGGAATGCCATGCGTAACGGTCAGACGAAACCCAGCTACAACCTTCAGATCGGCACCGAAAACCAGTTCATTACCGATTTTGCACTCTTTCCAAACCCTACAGATACACTGACCATGATACCTTTCCTGCAATCCTTCTGTAGCGTGTCATATTCTGGTGTCTGTTTATAGTCATATATTCACGAAATAAATATTGTGAGAACTTTGTTTCATATCACTTTTACACGAGCATTTGGTAACTCAGAGACATATCTTATGAATGCTGTTTTAGGAACCGATATACCATCGGAATGGTAGTCAGTCATAAAAATACATGGTCTTATTACCTCCAAAACTCTTTATGTCCAATGACCTATCAAAGCCCGATTGATTGACCAGTATATGTTCTGTGTATTTAACTTGTCTGTTTTAGTTGAGAAATTGTCTGTTTTTACAAAAACAGCTTTATCTTGATTTTTGTTGTAATAAAAAATAAGAAACATGAAATTACTATATCTGAATG
>ERZ1027051.798-NODE-798-length-13351-cov-8.527978_pt1 | contig 13351 bp, 8 predicted proteins | sample MGYA00519429_ERZ1027051 | MGnify/ENA primary metagenome ERZ1027051 (study PRJEB26926, sample SAMN06164598) | human gut metagenome | biome: ENVO:00009003; feature: ENVO:2100002; material: ENVO:00002003 | host: Homo sapiens | place: USA | collected 2012 ... | reverse complement strand
CTAATATACACCGCTTTGCCGCAAAAATCAAGGGCTTTCATAAAAAGTTTAAAAATGCCCCGGTTTGTGCTATAATAAACCGCAAAGGATGTGAAATCATGGCAAAACAGGGCGAGGCAGCCTACGCCTATTTTTTAAAAGGATATAACTGCAGCCAGAGCGTGGTGGCGGCATTTGCGCCGCAGCTGGGGCTTTCCGAGGAGATGGCCCTGCGCATGAGCGCCGGGTTCGGGGCAGGCATTGGCCGGATGCGGGAAGTGTGCGGCGCGTTCTGCGGGGTGGTCACGGTGCTGAGCCTGGTCTACGCCGACCCGGCGGACCCCCAGGACAAATCCCGGATGTATGCCCTCGTGCAGGAGGCAGCCCGGCTGTACCGTGCCCGCAACGGCGGGGACAGTATGATCTGCCGGGAACTGCTGGCAAAGGCCGGGGCGGCCCCTTCCGGCGGCACGAAGGCCGAGGCCCGCACGGAGGAGCGCCCGGCGCCCCAACCGGCCGCACCGGCTCACGCCGAGCAGGCTCACGCGACACCCGAGCCCCCGAAGGACAACATCTTCCGTCCGGCTACGGTGACCCTCACGGGCCCGCAGGTGCTCGGTACGATGGACGTCTCGGGATTCGTTCCCGGAGGCAAGCACAAGCGCAAGCGCCTCCAGAAGGAGAAGGTCGATGTCTCGAAGGCCCAGAAGGGAGGCCAGCAGGGCGGCGGCAAACAGGGCGGACAGGGCGGACAGAACGACCGCAACAACCGCCCGGGAGGCCAGCAGCAGAACCGCGGCCAGCAGCAGAACCAGCCCCGTCCGGGCGAAGGCCGCCGCAACAAGAACAAGAACACCCCCAAACCGATCGTCCGCCCCGAAGTGAGCGACGAGGAGGTTTCGAAACAGGTAAAGGACACCCTGGCCCGCCTGACGGCCAAGGGAGCCAAGACCAAGGCATCGAAATACCGCAAGGAGAAACGCGAGGCCGTCGCCGAACGCATGAGCGAGGAGTCGGCACGCGAACAGCAGGAACGCTCGATCCTCAAGGTGACCGAGTTCGTCACCGTGAGCGAGCTGGCCACGATGATGAACGTCTCGCCGACGGAGGTCATCACCGCCTGCATGAACCTCGGACTGATGGTGTCGATCAACCAGCGGCTCGACGCCGAGGCTCTGGTGGTCGTGGCCGAGGAGTTCGGCTACAAGGTCGAGTTCGTCTCGGTGGAGATTCAGGAGGCCATCGCCGACGACCACGAAGACAAGGAGGAGGACCTCGTGCCGCGTCCGCCGATCGTCACGGTCATGGGACACGTCGATCACGGTAAGACCTCGCTGCTGGACAACATCCGCAAGACGAACGTCATCGAGGGCGAGGCCGGCGGCATCACGCAGCACATCGGTGCCTACAGCGTCGAACTCAACGGTCAGAAGATCACGTTCCTCGACACACCGGGCCACGAAGCCTTCACGGCCATGCGTGCCCGCGGTGCGAAGATCACCGACGTGGCGATCATCATCGTCGCGGCCGACGACAACGTCATGCCGCAGACGATCGAGGCGATCAACCACGCCCAGGCCGCCGGTGTGCCGATGGTCTTCGCCATCAACAAGATCGACAAGCCCAATGCCAACCCCGACCACATCAAGGAGCAGCTCTCGCAGATGAACTACCTGGTCGAGTCGTGGGGCGGCAAATACCAGGATCAGGAGATCTCGGCCAAGAAGGGCATCAACCTCGACAAACTGCTCGAGAAGGTGCTGCTCGAGGCCGAAATGCTCGAACTGAAGGCCAACCCGAACAAGAAGGCCGTGGGTACGGTGATCGAATCGACGCTCGACAAGGGCCGCGGCTACGTTTCGACGGTGCTCGTGCAGGCCGGAACGCTCCGCATCGGCGACGTCATCCTCTCCGGCACGTTCACGGGCCGCGTGAAGGCGATGTTCAACGAGAACGGCAAGAAGGTGACCGAGGCCGGTCCCTCGACACCGGTGCAGGTGCTGGGTCTGAACGGCGCCCCGCAGGCCGGTGACCTGTTCAACGTGATGGACGACGACCGCTCGGCCCGCGAGATCGCCAACAAGCGCGAGCAGCTGCAGCGCATGCAGGGCATCATGACCCAGAAGCACGTGACGCTCGACGAGATCGGACGCCGCATCGCCATCGGTTCGTTCAAGGAGCTGAACATCATCGTCAAGGGCGACGTGGACGGTTCGGTCGAGGCCATGTCCGGATCGCTCATCAAGCTCTCGAAGGAGACTGTCCAGGTGAACGTGATCCATGCCGCCGTGGGACAGATCTCCGAGTCCGACGTGCTGCTGGCCGCCGCCTCGAACGCCATCATCGTGGGCTTCCAGGTGCGCCCGTCGGCCGCCGCGCGCAAGCTGGCCGAGAAGGAGGAGATCGAAATCCGCCTCTACTCGATCATCTACGACGCGATCAACGACATCAAGGACGCCATCGAGGGCATGCTCGAACCGGTGATGAAGGAGGAGATCGTCGCCTCGGTCGAGGTGATGGAGATCTTCCGCATCTCGAAGGTGGGCACCGTGGCCGGATGCGTCGTGCGCGAAGGCAAGCTCCAGCGCTCGACCCCCATCCGCGTCATCCGCGACGGCATCGTGATCTACACCGGCAAACTCGGATCGCTCAAGCGGTTCAAGGACGACGTCAAGGAGGTCACCTCCGGACAGGACTGCGGTCTGAACATCGAATCGTTCAACGACGTCCGTGTGGGCGACATCGTCGAAGGCTACGAACAGGTTGAGGTAAAACGCAAATAGTACCAATTATCCCAAACACACACCAATGAACACACAAATCAAATTTACCACCCCCGAAGAGGCCGTCAAGGTCATCAAGTCGGGCGATCACGTGCATCTGAGCTCCGTAGCTTCGGCTCCCCAGTGCCTGATCAACGCCATGTGCAAGCGCGGCGAAGCCGGTGAACTGAAGGATGTACACATCCACCACCTCCACACCGAGGGCCCGGCCCCCTATGCCGACGAGAAGTTCGAAGGCATCTTCCAGCTCGACTCGTTCTTCGTGGGCGGCAACGTCCGCAAGGTGACCCAGAGCGGATATGCCGACTACATTCCGATCTTCCTGAGCGAGACGCAGCGTCTCTACCGTTGCGGCGCCGTACCGTGCAACGTGGCCATGATCCAGGTTTCGACCCCGGACAAGCACGGCTTCGTATCGCTCGGCACGTCGGTCGATGCCACGCTGGCCGCCGTCGAGTGCGCCGACCACGTGATCGCCGTGGTAAACAAGCACGTTCCCCGTTCGTTCGGCCAGGCCATGATCCCGATGTCGAAGATCGACCTCTTCGTCGAGGACGACACCCCGCTCATGGAGGCCCACTTCACCGAGCCCAACGAGATCGAGACGGCCATCGGCAAGCACTGCGCCGCGCTGATCGAGGACGGTGCCACGCTGCAGATGGGTATCGGCGCCATTCCCAACGCCGTGCTCGCACAGCTCGGAAACCACAAGAACCTCGGTATCCACACCGAGATGTTCGCCGACGGCGTGCTGCCGCTCGTCGAGAAGGGCGTCATCAACGGCGAGGCGAAGAACATCGACAAGGGCAAGATGGTCTCGACCTTCCTGATGGGTTCGCAGAAGGTCTACGACTTCATCGACGACAACCCGGCCGTGATGATGATGGACGTGGGCTACACGAACGATCCCTACGTGATCGCCAAGAACGACCGCGTGACGGCCATCAACTCGGCCCTGCAGGTGGACCTCACCGGCCAGGTGTGCGCCGACTCGCTGGGCACGAAGTTCTACTCGGGCGTGGGCGGCCAAATCGACTTCGTCTACGGAGCCTCGCTGTCGAAGGGCGGAAAGGCCATCATCGCCATGCCTTCGATCACCAACAAGGGCATCTCGAAGATCGCCCCGGTGCTCACGGCCGGTGCCGGTGTCGTTACGACGCGTAACCACATCCACTGGTTCGTCACCGAGAACGGCGCCGTGGATCTCTACGGCAAGACGCTCCAGGAGCGTGCCCGCCTGCTGATCTCGGTGGCCCACCCGTCGGCCCAGGAGGAGCTGGACCGTGCCGCTTTCGAGCGCTTCGGCTCGCACCACCACTACATCAAGAAGTACATGGGCAAGTAGCCTTCACGGAAGGGTTGCTTCCCGCACCGATACGGGGTTCCGGTCCAACGGCCGGAACCCCGTTTTTTTATCGTTCCGAAGCGGGAATTCGGCGGATATTCACTTGTTTTCGCGGGGAAGATTTTCTAAATTTGTAACAGATGCGGGATCGGAAATACCCGCCGGTCCGGGCAAACATCGTAACCAACCTAAACTACACCACCTATGAAACGTCCGACATTCGGGAACCTCCTCGGTTCGCTGTGCGGCACGGCCCTCGCCGCCGCACTCATCACCTCCTGCGCCCCCCGGCAGAACATGCTCACCGAAGAGGAAATCGCCGACGGCTGGGAGCTGCTCTTCGACGGGAAGAGCCTCGACCAGTGGAAAGACTTCAACGGGGATTCGCTCACACAGCCATGGCACGTCGTAGACGGCTGCATCCAGGCCAACGGCGACGGCAGCGACCTTTCGGGCTATATCGTCACCCGAAAACAGTACGAAAACTTCATCCTCGACTGGGAGTGGAAACTCTCGCGCGGCGGCAACAGCGGCATGCTCTACCACGTGGTCGAGGGCCCCTGCTTCGAGGTACCCTACGTCACCGGCCCCGAATACCAGCTCATCGACGAGGAGGGCTGGGAGGAGCAGAACGCTCCGACGAAGCTCGAGGAGTGGCAGCGCCTGGGCGTCGATTACGCCATGCACCTCCCGGACCGCGCGGCCATGCGGCTCAACCCGCAGGGCGAGTGGAACTCGTCGCGCATCGTCTTCGACAACGGCCATGTCGAGCATTGGCTCAACGGCGTGAAGATCCTCGAATTCGAAGCCTGGACCGACGACTGGTTCGCCCGCAAGGCGAGCGGCAAATGGGAGACCGCTCCCGAATACGGACTGGCCCGCCGCGGCGTGATCTGCCTGCAGGACCACGGCTACCCGGCCTCGTTCCGCAACCTGAAGATCAAGGAGCTGCCCCGCAAGGCCGGCAGCGAGGTTTCGCTCTTCAACGGCCGTGACCTCACGGGCTGGGAGGCCTACGGCACCGAGAAATGGTATGTCGATCCGCAGGGGCTCCTCGTTTGCGAAAGCGGTCCCGACAAGCAGTACGGATACCTTGCCACACGCGCATACTACGATGATTTCGACCTCACGGTGGAGTTCCGCCAGCTGGCCAACGGCAACTCGGGCATCTTCTTCCGCTCGTTCATCGAGCCGCCCGTGAAGGTGCACGGATGGCAGTGCGAGGTAGCCCCCAGGGGCAACGATACGGGCGGCATCTACGAATCCTACGGCCGCGGCTGGCTCGTACAGATCCCCGACGAGAAGGAGTCGCTGCTCAAAGAGCGCGACTGGAACACGCTGCGCCTGCGCGTCGAGGGCGATCACGTGCAGACGTGGCTCAACGGCGAGGCGATGGCCGACCTGCACGATGCGAAGATCGGCGCCGCACAGGGCCGCATCGCCCTGCAGATCCACGACGGAGGCGGCATCAAGGTGCAGTGGCGCAACCTCCGCCTCAAGACGCTCTGATCACCCAAGTCCAACCGCAAACAGATCGAAAGCCATGGGAATCAACCGCAGAAACTTCCTGAAAACGGCGGGTGCCGCCACGCTCTTCACCATCGTCCCGCGGTGGGTGCTGGGCGGACCCGGACGCATCGCCCCGAGCGACCAGCTCACCAAGGGCATCATCGGCGTCGGCGGCATCGGCCGCAGCAGCTACCACTTCACCAGCACACCCGAATGCCGGCTGGTGGCCATCTGCGACGTGGACAGCGACCACCTCCGGAGCGCCGCGGAGCTGGGCCGGCGCAAGTTCGGCCAGACGCTGAAAACCTACCACTTCTACCGCGACCTGATCACCGACCCGAATGTCGATATCGTACACATCGCCACCCCGCCCCACTGGCACGGCATCATGGCCGTCGAGGCTGCCAAGGCCGGCAAGGACATCTGGTGCGAGAAACCCATGACACGCACCATCGGCGAGGGCAAGCGCGTCGTCGAGGCCGTCAGGCGCTACGGGCGCATCTTCCGCCTCAATACGTGGTTCCGCTTTGCGGACACCTTCTACGGGCTCGGTACGACGGTCGAACCGCTCAAGAAACTCGTGCAGAGCGGCATGCTCGGATGGCCGCTGAAGGTGACCATCTCGGGGGCCACGGGCTTCACGTGGAAATTCTACTGGGTGGGCCGCGAACACCTCGAACCGCAACCCGTACCTGCGGCCCTCGACTACGACCTGTGGCTCGGCCCGGCCCCCGCGAAACCCTACAACGCCCACCGTACGCACCAGACCTTCCGCGGATACTGGGACTACGACGGCGGCGGGCTCACCGACATGGGCCAGCACTACATGGACCCGGTGCAGTACCTGCTGGGCAAGGACGACACGTCGCCCGTAAAGATCGAGGTCGATGCCCCGCAGCAGCACCCCGATGCGGTGGGCATCTGGCGCAGGATCGTCTACACCTACGAAGACGGCTGCCAGATCGTGCTCGAGGGCGAGGGGTTCGAGAGCTCGGGCAAGGTCCCCTACATCGAGGGCCCGTTGGGCAAGGTCTACAAGGGATTCGAGTGTACGATCCCCGACGTGATGAACAAGCTGGCCGAGATGCCCGACCCCGAGCCGCAGCGCACCGACTTCCTCGCCTGCGTCCGAAAGCGCGAGCACTTCGCGCTGGACGAGGTGAAGGGACACCGCAGCTCGACGCTGGTCAATCTGGGCGCCTGCGCCCTGAGGCTCAACCGCACGCTGCACTTCGATCCCGACGCGCAGCTCTTCATCGGTGACGACGCAGCCAACCGACTGATCGACCAGCCGATGCGGTCGCCGTGGAAAATCTGACACCCCCCAAAGCGCATGAAACGATGAAAAAAAGAGCCACACTACTTTTCTGGTTCCTGTGTCTGCTGCCGTTTGCCGCGGGGGCACAGGATGGCCGGCAGCGCACCGTCGAGACGGTCGTGGCCGACGTGCTGGCACAGCTGCCCGCCGAGCAGACAGCCGACTACCAAACCCTGATGGACGAACTGGCCGCAACGGGCACGGAAGGCATCCGGATACTCGCCGGGATGCTTGTCCCCGCCGGGCAGGGCAGCGACGCCGCCGTGGAGTACGCCCTGAGCGGCGTAGTCCATCACGTGACGGAACAAGGACGCGGAGAGGCCCGCGATGCCGTGCGGCAAGGACTCGCACAGAGCATCGACGCCTGCCCGGACCCTGCGGACCGCGCCTTCCTCATCTCGCTGCTTGCATGCTGCTCCACGGCAGAGGATGCAGCCGTTTTTGCGAAATACGCCGACGACGGGCAGCTTGCCGATGCCGCCGTCCGCGGCCTGATCGCGACGCCCGGATCGGAGCCGGCAATTCTTGAACTGATGCAGCAATCCGACGGTCCGTCGGCGCTGCTGGCCCATGCCGCCGCAAAAAGGCCGAGCGAAGGGGCCGAGGAGATCCTCCTTGCGTGGCTGGCCGACTACCCCACCGACGATACGACCCGGGAGGCCATCTATGCCGCCCTGGCTGCATGCGGCGGCCGGACATCGCTCCGGGTGCTCGGGGATGCGGCGGCAGCCGCCGACTTCGACTTCGCCCCGGGCGATGCGACGGGAGCCTTCCTCGACCTGCTGAACAACCTCGCCGAACGCGGCGACACGAAGGTCGTGCAGCGGGCCGCACGTGCGCTGGCCAAAGAGTCGGTACGCACGAACATCCGCACGGCCGCGCTCGAACTCCTGCTCCGCACCACCCGCGAACAGCGTACCGAACTGCTGCTCGCGGCGCTCGGGGACAACGACCGGGCCTACCGCTGCGCGGCACTCACCCTTGCAACGGACTACACCGACGAGGCGCTGTGCGCAGCCATCGTCGGCGAATGGCCGAAACTGACGGCCGAGGCGCGCACGGATGTGGTGAACTGGTTGGGCGACCGCCACGCCGTTTCGCAGACCGCGACGGTACTGGCCGCCATCGACGCCTCGGATCCCGGGCTCGCCGCAGCCGCCGTGCGTGCGGCCGGCCGTCTCGGAGGCCAGGAGGCGCTCGAAGCGCTGATCGGCCGGCTGAACGGCCCGCTGGCCGAAGAGGCCGTAGCCGCACTGGCCTCGTTCAACGGCCAGGTGGACGACGGGCTCGTCGCGGCGCTCGATGCCGATCCCGTAACGCAGGCCAACGCCCTGCAGCTCGTCGCCCGACGGCGGATCACCCGGGCAGCCGACCGGGTCTTCGCCCTGCTCGACGCCGGACAGGAACCCGTACGACAGGCCGCTCTGGCGGCCCTCGCCGGGGTGACGACGGCGGCGGATTTCACGAGACTCTGCGACCGGCTCGACAACGCCACGGAGAGCGAAACACCGCAAATCCAGGCCGGACTGCTGAACGCCCTGGCACAAATGGCTCCCGAGGAACAATACGCCCGAACGGCAGAGCGGATGGCCGCATCGGCTGAAAAGGCGCGCTACTACCCGCTGCTGGCACATACGGGCACACAGGAGGCGATCGACGCCCTGCTCGGCGGCGACGACCGCAAGGCGGCTTTCGCGGCACTGCTGACGGTAGAGAGTCCTGTCGTGCCGGAGGTGCTGTTCTCGCTGGCCACCGAGTACCCCGAATGGAAAGACGAGGCGATCACACGCTACACGGAACTCGTGACCGCGAACCGCACGCCCGAGGAGCAGGTGGCCTGCTGCACGAAAGCACTCGGAACGGATCCTGCACCGGAGGTGAAGAATCGGCTGCTTGCAGCACTGGCCGGCACCGCCTCGCTGCCGGCCATCGAGGTGGCCGCCCGATACCTCGACGATCCCGCGACAGCCGCGGCGGCGGCCGATGCCGTGCGGAGAATCGCGGCAAAGAGCCCCGGCACGGGCGGAGAAACGGTGGTCGCAGCTCTCGAGCGGACCCGCACGGTCTACGCCGGGCTGGCCTCTGAAGACGCCGACGCCGGCTATGCGGTGGACGAGATCAACGGGCTGCTGGCCCGCTACGCCGCCGTGCCGCGCTTCGAGCTGACGGAAGAGGAGGCGGCCGAGGGTTTCGAGGTGCTCTTCGACGGCCTCTCGCTCGAAAAGTGGACCGGCAACAAGACCAACTACGTTCCGCAGGAGGGGACGATCTACGTCACGGCGCAATACGGCGGCAGCGGTAACCTCTACACCGTCAGGGAGTACGGCGACTTCATCCTGCGCTTCGAGTTCTCGTTCGTCCGCCCGGGTGTAAACAACGGAATCGGAATCCGCACCCCGATGGGTGTCGATGCCGCCTACCACGGCATGGAGATCCAGGTGCTCGACCACGATGACCCGATCTACAAAAACCTGCACATCTACCAGCAACACGGCTCTGTCTATGGGGTCATCCCGGCGCAAAAGCACGTCGTCTTCGGCGAACAGGGGACGTGGAACACCGAGGAGATCCGCGCCGCAGGCGACCGCATCACCGTAACGGTCAATGGCGAGGTGATCCTCGACGGCAACATCCGCGAAGCCTGCAAGGGCCATAACGTGGCCCCCGACGGCTCGGAGCGGAACCCCTACACCGTGGACGGGCGGAACCACCCGGGGCTCTTCAACAAACGCGGCCACATCGGGCTGCTCGGCCACGGACCCGGCATCCGGTTCCGCAACATCCGCATCAAGGAACTTTGAACCACGGCGGAGGGTGAAGGTGGATTCCAGACCACCTCCGCCCTCCGCTCCGAGTCGGGATACCGCATCAGCGCCCTGCATCCCGCGAATTGAACCGCACGGAAAAGAGATGAACAGATCCAACCCAAGCAATGGTCCCGTCAGGATCGTCGCCATCGGAGCGGGCAACCGCACGAACAAATACCTCGAATACGCCGTCCGACACCCCGAACGGCTGCAACTTACGGGCGTCGTGGAGCTCAACCCGCTGCGCCGGGAGGCTGTCGCTGCAAAATTCGGACTCGCACCGTCACAATGCTTCGACGACTACCGGCTCTTCTTCGGGCAGCCCCGGTCGGCCGATGCCGTGCTGATCGCGACACCCGAGGACACGCACTTCGAGCCCTGCATGCTGGCCATCGAGGCGGGCTACGACGTACTGCTCGAGAAGCCCATCGCCCAAAGTCTTGACGAATGCCGGCAGATTGCCGAAGCGGCCCGCAGGCGGGGCGTGATCGTCGGGATCTGCCACGTCATGCGCTATCACCCCTATTTCGTCCGGATCAAGGAGATCGTCGATTCGGGTGAACTGGGACAACTCATCTCGATAAACCATACGGCAGCAGTGGGCATAGACCGCATGACCCACTGCTTCGTGCGGGGACTCTGGCGCCGCGAAGAGTGTGCCAACCCGATGCTGATCTCGAAGTGCTGCCACGACATCGACTTTCTGCTGTGGCTTGCATCGTCGCGATGCCGGAAAATATCGTCGTTCGGATCGCTCAGGTGGTACCGCAGAAAGAATGCCCCGCAGGGCTCGGCGGAACGCTGTGTAGCATGTTCCGTCGAGCAAACATGCCCCTATTCGGCCATAGACCTCTACCTCACCCGGCGCGACTGGATCTCGAACTTCGACATACCCGAGGGATCAACGCTCGACGAGGTAATCGAACAGCAGTTGCACAACGGCCCCTACGGACGCTGCGTCTTCCGCTGCGACAACAATGTGGTGGACAACCAGGTCGTCACCATGGAGATGGCAAGCGGTGTCACGGTATCGCTTGCCATGGAAACCTTCACGCTTGATGACCGGCGCGAAACACACATACGAATGACGCACGGCGAAATCGAGGGCGACGAACGCACACTGCGGATCCGAAAGTTCCGCGGAGGGGAGGAGCAGATCATCGACTTCAGGAAGCTGGCCGGAACGCCGTTCCACGCCGGTTCGGACCTGAATCTGATCGGGGACTTTGTCGAAGCGATCAGCCGGCGGGGCGGGCATCGGTTCCGCACCACAATCGAGGAGTCGGTCGAGAGCCACCGGATCTGTTTCGAAGCCGAGCACAGCCGCCATACGGGGGAAACCCTCCTGCTTGAATAAGCGACACGACAAGAGCCAACAAACATCCTCACCGGTCGGCCCGGCACCACCGTACAAACCCTTGAAAGAGACACACCCGGGGATCAATCCCCGGGTGTATCTCTTTCTGTCTTACCGTCCCTACAACCGTTCGAAACAGATTCCGGCCCCATGCAGCAAGCCGAGGTCGAAGTTCAGAACGATTTCCCGTCCGGCGGGGCAGAGATATCGGGCAGGCCCCGTTTCTCATGCGGGCGATCGGGTCACATGGGATTCCTCGAGGAGCCCGAAGCAACGACATCGGCCTTGCTGAAATTCGCATCGTCGGTAACCGGTCGGACGATCGGGGCCAGTCGGCCGACAACCGACGAACGATAGCTGCGCGATACGGGAAGATCATTGCCACCGATCGTCACCAGATTCCCCGTAAAGCCGGTCACCCGATCCGCATTGACGAGATAGGCCCGATGTATCCGCACGAACCGGTCATCCAGCAGTTTCTCCCATTGTGAAATGCGGGTTCGGGTGCGGTATGAGCAGCCGTCTGCAGCATGAATGAAGACCTCATTGTCGTTGGATTCCACGTAGAGGATACTGAAGAGTTCCAGAGTGATTTTCCGCCGTTCCGAGATAAACGAGAGACTTTGCATGCGCGGCAACCGATTGCGCAGCCTGCGGGACAACAATTGTTCGGGTGCCACGACAGCCGCCAATACAAGCAGGATGAAGAGCGGATTGAGAAATATAGCGGGAAACGGATCTGAAACCGAAAGGATATCGTGAGTCACGCGGTGTGTGAAAAACAGCACCAACCACTCAAGCAATACGATCCCGCACATCAACGAAATCAGCACGACCGGCCGGCGATGAGCGGTTTGCGGGAATCCTTCGAACAGCAATTTGAGGCAACACATACCCGGCAACCAGAAAACGGCCACGAACAACGCCTGCCCGAATGCATATCCGAGACTCTTCAAGATCAGGGTGAGCAGCAACAGCACTCCGATCCAGTAACCAATCGTAATCAGGTTTTTCATCATCGACACTGCCCATCTGCAGACGGGGCTACGCCCACCTGGCTTTCGCCGGTAAAGATACAAAAAAACGGAGGATTCAGAAACCCAAAGTATCAATACGAGGGATATGACACTCCACCGAAAGGATATGACATTGCATTTCGAGGACCGGATTGCTATCTTTGCAACAGGTCTTGGAAAGCTTTCCCTTAATGAATCAAACCTCAGAAATCTGCAATCATGAAACATCTGTATCAGTTGGCTGCACTGGCAGCTCTCTCGCTCTTCATTTCATTCTCCGCATCAGCACAGGAGAGACAAACAACGACTGAATCCCCAACCGAAGAATCCATCTCCGAGGAGAATGTCCACCGTACCATAACCGGAAATCCGGCTCCTGAAGGATATGTCGAGGCCGGAAGCATCTCGATCGTGAATCCGCAAACTGGAGAAAAAGAGACAAGAACAGTCTACGAAGCTCCCCGGGAAAGTCTCTACATGCTTTACTGCGAGGGTGGTTACGTCTGCATGACATTGATAACCCTATGCCTCGTAGCGGCCTTTCTCTCGGCATGGAAAGCCCCACGCTGGATCAAGGAGTTCGGACAGCTGGCTCTTCTTCTGGGCATCATCTACCTGCTCCTCGGGTTTTATGACATAGCGAAGTTCATCGGATCCGAAGGTGTCGAGATCGGGAAAGATGTGCCGTCATCGATTCTGTTTAGCGGCCTCCGGGTCGCACTGATCGCCCCGCTATATGGATTAATCGTCCATGGCATCACTCTGATCCTGCGCATTGCGCTCAAACCGCGCATCTGACAGCTCCAACAAAGGTCGTTTCCCAACAGTGCAATAACCGGAGGGAAGCGTAGATGACTGGAAGATCATAGCAAAAGAAGGGCGTGAAGAATCACAAATCTTTCGCCCTTCTTCTTTCCCGTTTCGAGTCAGACAATATGCAAAACAGCATTTTCAACAGAATCGTGCGTAGTATTTCCATGCGAACCGAGTGCCGATCGCGGCCCCTTGAGCATAACAGGAGGAGGGGGGGGTAGGAGCCAACGGATCTGGCTCCGCCCGCGAACGCCGTCATCCCCTCTGACCACTTTTGCCGGGGCACAAAAAAAGGTCAGACCTTACGATCTGACCTTGAAGAGGCGGCTACCTACTCTCCCACGGGAAAACCGCAGTACCATCGGCGTGAGTGAGCTTAACTTCTCTGTTCGGAATGGGAAGAGGTGGAACCTCACTGCTATAA
>ERZ1027051.780-NODE-780-length-13585-cov-6.562676_pt1 | contig 13585 bp, 18 predicted proteins | sample MGYA00519429_ERZ1027051 | MGnify/ENA primary metagenome ERZ1027051 (study PRJEB26926, sample SAMN06164598) | human gut metagenome | biome: ENVO:00009003; feature: ENVO:2100002; material: ENVO:00002003 | host: Homo sapiens | place: USA | collected 2012 ... | reverse complement strand
TGCCTCTTGTCTCGTGGGCTCGGAGATGTGTATAAGAGACAGCTATAGAATCGTGCGAGCCGTTGGGCGTAACGGATTTTGTAAGAACGTCAAGTCAAGAGATAGTGGGCGGTGATATATACACTTTCTTCTCTTTTTCTTTTTCGCGTAGAAAACATGGACTATAGTGAAAAGGAGGTGAAATGTATGAATTATATTTTTGCGGGCCTTTTAATCGGATTCGCATTATTGCTAATCTGTGGAGGCAACAATAATAAATAATTATATCCACCACAACAGTAGAGCTTGAGAAATCAGGTTCTACTTTTTCTTTTTCGCGGTAAAAACATGGACTATAGTGAAAAGGAGGTAAGCGATATGATTACATTAACGATATTAGTAATTATAGCAATTGTTATTTTAGCAATAATATTAGCTATAGCATCAGTCGGAGTGGCAGGTATTATAGGAGTACTATTAGCTTTTAGCGATGTTATAATTGCAGGATTAGTAATTTACGGAATTGTAAAGCTTATACAGCATTTTAGAAAAAAGTAAATAATTAGAGACTTAGAAAAATCTAGGTCTCTATGTTTTGTGAATTGAAAGGAGATTAACAATATGTGTAAAAGAGAAATGACATTAGGAGAAGAAATTATCGGATTATCGGCAAAGGGAATTGACATACCTACAGTAGAAAGAATGTACAGAAAGTATATTGAAATTACTGCCGAAAAAGAGTCTAAAGAAACAATGAAAAAGTATTGGATTAATGATGAACTTGCGATTAAAGAATCCGTTAACGCATTATTCAGAGCATCAGCAAAGTCTGATTTAAAAGATGCCGAGCTAGGAGATAAGATATTCATAGAATTGTCTGGATTGGGAGAATTTGCAGCGACAGTACACAAGGTTACGGACGATAAGGTTATGCTTATTTTCGATGATTATGTAGCCGAGAGACCTATGAATGAGTCAGGCACAAATAAGGGCTGATTTGAATAAATGGTTACATACAGAGTTCGTAAAGGCATTACCTTATTCAATTAAGGCAGGACTTGCTGATGTAACTATTCCGACAGTAGGTGAGATGTTTGGCTGGGACGAGTGGGATAGAAATCACTTTGAGGCTGATAATGACAAACAGCTTCCACTTATGAAGCAGAGACGCAATCGAGTTGCTTATTATAACAATGAGTGTGAGTGTGGATGGCTCCGTAATGCTACCAAGAAAGAATTTTCTACGGCTTGTTTCGCTCGTGTGAACGGTAATGGCCGTGCGTACTACGACGGCGCTTCGGGCTCTGTTGGGGTTCGTCCGGAAATCTGGTTGGTTAAGTGATAATTTCTCGCGCAGAAAACATAGCCTAAGATGAAAGGAGGTAAACGTAATGAACAAAAAAGATATTTTACGTTATGTAGCAATTGGGTTACTTGGAGCACTTACAGCTCTATCAACTCAGATTAACAATGAGAGTAAAATAGAAAAAGAGGTTACAAAACGTTTAGCAAAGAAAGAGGAGTCTTAACAGGCTCTTCTTATTTTTCGCGTAAAAAACACGGACTATAGTGAGAAGCTTATTAATTAGAATTATTTAAGGAGGTACTTAATATGAGCAAAATTACAGAAGCAGCAACGGAACTAATGGCAGCAACTTATGCAGTGCACCATGATGAATACAATAAAGGAATTATTGACGGTACATTAGGAATGGTTGGAGGCGTGTTAGTAGGACTTGCAATTGTAGATGTTATGGCAATAGTAGGAACTTACGTAAAGAATAAACAATAGCTTACATGGGGACTTAGAGAAATCTAGGTCTCTTATTTTTATATTTAAGGAGGAATCATATTATGACACCAATTGAAACAAAAGTAGTAGTAAGTGCATTTGACTCAGTAGCAAAGACTTTATATAGGCACAGAAAATGCATCAAGATGCTTGGTCTTGCATTTTTAGCGTCAACAGGTCTCCATTTTATTACCCAGCAGGAAGTAAAGGAGTTGAACATGCGCATCGAAGACCTTGAAAGGAGATTAAACCATGATTCAGAGGATAAAGAGTCTTGCGAAGACTGCAATTAATTTTACAAGAGCAAATAGCTCAACGATATTATCAGGTATTGCCGTGGCTGGAGTGTTCACTACTGCATTTCTTGTCGGAGAAGCAACACCGAAAGCGATGACTCTTATAGCTGATGCTGAGGAGCAGAAAGCAAAGTCGATTACTCCGATGAATAAACCGGGCGAAAATGTGGTTGAGAGAACTGAACTCACAGTGTGGGAGTCTATGAAAGCAACATGGAAATGCTATATTCCAGCTATATTATCTGGAGGATTGACAGTTGCCTGCATTATAGGAGCGAATAATATTTCTCATAAAAAGGAAGTAGCTCTGACAGCAGCATGTAAACTTACAGAGTCTGCATTTTCCGATTACAAAGCAAAAGCTGCTCAGATAATCGGAGAAGAGAAAGAACGTGAGATACAAAAAGCGGTAAATGAAGATAATTTGAAGAAACAACCGCAGCAGCCTATATCCGCAAGTATCATAATTAATGGCAGTGACGAATGCGAATTCTTCGAAGCCGTGTCACAAAAGAAATTCATGAGCACCGTAAATAAGATAGAAAAGGCTCGCAATGATATGAACTTTGACATGTCATATGGAAATGAGTATTACAAGTCGTTTAACGAATGGCTTGACGCTATTGGCGTAGAACCAGTGCCATATGGCGATGATATGGGATTTTCTATAGAACGCGGCGGGATAGATACTCGTATTGATTCATATGTAGACCCGGATACCATGAAGCCGACCATGATATTGGACTATGGAGCAAGACCTGTACATAATTATGACAGATAATTCGCGAGAAAAACATTGCCTATTATAGGATAAAAAAGAAAGGAGACTATATTATGTCAAACAAAAATCAGGAAGTTAAGGAAGTAACAATGGACGAACTGGAAAGATTCGACGATGAGATTGTAGAAACGGAGGAAACAGAAATGAATGACAAAGTTAGTGTAGTAACAAAGATCAAAGCAGCAGCGGAGAAACATCCAAAGATTGCAAAAGCAGCTAAGGTAGCTGGAGTTGCAGTATTAGGTGTTGTAGCCGGAGCACTTGGATACAAGAAACTTACTAATAAGGATAAGGATTACGTTGATGTAGACTTCATTGATACACATGTCGATGATTCAGAGGAGCATGGAGAAACTTCAACAGAAGAAAGCAATGACACAACAGTAGACCAGAATTAATTATCAGAAGGGAGACTTAGAGAAATCTAGGTCTCTTATTTTTGTAAAAAGAAAGGAGAGACTAATGTCAGAGTACAAGTCGAATTCTCACAAGTCAAAAACGGCCGAGGCCAAAAAAGAACCTGTGAAGAAAGTTGTTACTGGTAAAGTAATAGCTAAAAATCGTTCACTAGGCCAGAAATTCTCAGACACATTTCTTAGTGAGGATATTTCAAATGTAAAAAGCTATGCAGTTAATGAGCTTATAATCCCTGGACTGAAAAATATGTTCTTGGATTGTATGTCAATGCTGCTAAATGGATCGACACGAAGGAGCTCGTCAGGAAGCAGAACGGGGTCTGTGTTTAATTATGGTGGATATTTCAATTCATCAAGTTCAAGCAAGACCACTGCAGCAAAAACATATTCTTTAAAGAATGACGGTTACAACTACAAAACCATCATATTAGAGAGTAAAGGAGACGCTGAGTATATTCTGGACATGCTTCTTGAGGAGATTGATAGATATCATAGAGCATATGTTTCTGATTTATATCAGATGGTTGACATTACGGGAACATATATTGATACACAATATGGATGGGAGAATCTGTCAGTAGCGAAGATAAAGCGTGTTCCAGAAGGATATTTGCTCGATTTGCCTAGAGCATACAAATTGGATTAGAGGTGATATTCTATGAGTTCTATTTCTATTACAGAAATGAGAAAAGCAATAGCTAAAGAATATCCGGATAGCATGAGCTGGCAGGCAAGAGTATATAAGATGCCAACATACCAGGTTGTTGCTATATTTAAGAAATTTCAGTCTGACGGCAGGTTTGACAAAAAGAAGAAAACTAATAGTCAACCTGTTGAGTTCAGACAGATGACAATATTTGATTATATTTAGGAGGATTAATAATGAACTTATTAGCAAGTATTAAAACAGTCGCTAATTCAACATCATTTGTGTTGAAGAAGCATGCTCCAGAGATTCTTGTAGCCCTTGGAGTAGCAGGAACTATTACAAGTACAGTTCTTGCATGCAAGGCAACACTCAATCTTGAGGATATTATCGATGATACAAAAGATAATTTAGACAAGGCCAAGAAATTACATAATGGCGAGCTTAAATTAAAGGAAGGAGCATCATTCGATGACAATGAATACAATAAGTTTGTAGCACAGACTTATGCTGGTTGTGCTGGAAGGCTTCTCAGAATATACGCTCCATCAATTATATTAGGCGGATTATCTATAGCAAGCTTTGTTACATCATATAAAATCATGATGAAACGATATATAGCAGTTGGAGCAGCATATGCAACTACTAAGAAGCTCTTTGATGAATATAGAGCTAGAGTTGTAGAAAAGTATGGTGCAGATGAGGATAAGCAGCTTATGCTTGGAACGTCAACAATGAAAGTTAAAGAGAAGGTTATTGATGAGGGCTCAGGTAAGGCTAAAACTATCACAAAAGAGATTGAAGTAGCAGGTGATGAGACTCCTCTTGACAGAACACTTACTGTTATATTCTGCAAAGACACTTCTACAGAATGGGTTCCAGATGCTGAATATAATTACTCGAAGTTAATGGGAGAGCAGCAATTAGCAAATTGTGATCTTACAGCAAATGGTCGTGTTATCTTGAATGATGTACGTGACAGATTGGGTTTACCAAAGACAAAAGCAGGTTACCGTTTCGGATGGAAATTTGAGAAGGACAATCCAGATGGCGATAATACCATAGACTTCGGTATTCGTGAGATACATTCTTGGGACAAAGATATTTCGCCAGATGTAAAGAACATATTTGATAAAGACAAGTATTGTAATACTCTTTATGCTCTTGAGTTCAATTGTGACGGAGATGTCTGGGAAGATTGGGACCGAGAGCTTAACGAGTGGTAATAAGAAACTACAACTCTACTAGGAGGTGCATATCAGAATGAAATTTAAAAACTTTATATTTGCAGCGGTACTCAGTATTGGCATAATAAAGGGAACCACTGTTAATGCAGAGGAGACGGTAAACTCAAAACTCACGGCCGGAGTTACGAGTATGCTGTCTTCTATTGATTTTACAGCTGAAACAGAACCTATTGATATTTCTGAAAACGAGCAAATAGTTGTTGAACAGTCATATGAAGAGCCAGAACCAAATTATATTCAGATTGAATCAACTGCATACACCGGTGACCCATATTGCGCAGATGGGACTAGACCGAGACCTGGTGTATTAGCTGGTAAGTCTGAATGGATTGGTAAATCAGTTGAATTGTACGATTGCAACTACAACTATATGGGTGATTACACATTTCACGACACTGGTTACGGACAGAGCACAGGTTGGGGAAGAAGCTCACTTATAAAAGGAAGACATGTAGGTACTATTGAGGCAGGAGAATGCATTGATATTTATATGGATTCATATTCTGAGTGCATCAACTATGGTAGAAGAACCGTATATTTAGTATGGAAGGAGTAGCCTTATGGGTATTAAAGAAGTAGTCATATTTGCAGCAGGATTCGTAGCAGGCGGACTTGTTGTAAACAAATTAGTAGAAAAGAAGTATGAAGATATTTCCAATCAGGAGATAGAATCAGTAAAAGAAGTATATCATAAGAAGTTAGAAGAAGCAGAGAAACCGCAGGAAGAAGCTTCTGATAACGATGATATTCCAGAAGAAGCAGTAGAAACAGAACAGACAAGAAAGGGGACATCTGCTATGAGAACATATTCAGATATTATTAAGAGTAGCAATTACTCTTCACCAGTAACAAACGAAACAGATTTACCATACGTAATTACACCAGAGGCATATATGGAGCCAAATGGATACGACAAGCTTGCGTGCAATTACTACAACAATGATGTCTTAACAGATGAGAACGACGAGCCTGTTGAGATTGAGGAGATTATGGGAAGTCATGATATGCTTGACAGAATGGGTGAGTACGAGACGGATACATTATATATTCGTAACGACAAGACAGAAGCAGACTACGAGATTACACAGATTGATGGTGCTTACATGGCGTAAGACTACAGAAAGGACAATAAAATATGCTTGACTTTATAAAAATCAAAGAAAAGTCTACTAAAATAGGTCTTGAGATATATCCGGCCTTTATAATTAAGTCAAGCTTTGATGATTTAATGATACGAGGCGGTGATTTTTATGCTGTCTGGAATGATTACACTCAACTATGGTCAACTGATGAAGGTGTATTAATTAATCTTATCGATTCTGAATTAGAACAATATGCAAAAAACTATGAAACGCGAACGGGTACAAAGCCTGCTCGCGTTTGTTATTTGTGGGATTCAGATTCAGGGAGCATTGATAGATGGCATAAATATTGTCAGAAGCAATTGCGAGACAATTATCATCCGCTAGACGAAACTATCACATTTGCAAACACCGAGACAACTAAGAAGAATTATATTAGTAAGCGTCTCAAGTATCCACTTAAGAAAGGGCCTACTGATGCATATGACGAAATTATCGGAACTTTATATTCTGATGAAGAACGCCATAAGCTTGAATGGGCTATAGGAGCAATTGTTACTGGTAACTCTAAGAATATTCAGAAGTTCATAGTCATGTATGGTGCTCCGGGAACAGGTAAATCAACCATATTGAATATTGTTCAGGACATGTTCGACGGATATTATGCAGTGTTTGATGCAAAGGTGTTGGGCTCTTCTTCTAATGCGTTCGCGTTGGAAGCTTTTAAAGCAAATCCATTAATTGCTATACAGCATGATGGTGATCTTTCACGTATTGAAGACAATACTAGACTCAATTCAGTTGTATCGCATGAGGAAATGACTGTAAATGAGAAATTCAAATCAACTTATGTTAATAGGTTTAATAGTTTCTTATTTATGGGTACGAATAAGCCGGTTAAGATAACGGATGCCAAGTCTGGTTTATTAAGACGATTGATAGACGTGTCACCGACTGGAAACAAAATTCCTACCAAAAGATACGATATTCTTATGAATCAGGTCAAATTTGAGCTTGGAGCGATTGCCTATCATTGCAAATATGTATATTTGGAGAATCCAGATGCCTATAACAATTATGTACCTACAAGTATGATGGGCGCATCTAATGACTTTTACAACTATGTGCTAGACTCATATGATATTTTCAAAAGGCAGAATAGTACAACTCTAAAAGCAGCATATGAGATGTATAAGGCATATTGCGATGATTCAAATGTGAAATATCCATTATCGAAACTTTTATTTAAAGAAGAGCTTAAAAACTATTTCGCAACGTTTAACGAGCGAGCGTTGCTAGACCAAGGTGAAAGAGTAAGGAACTATTACGAGGGCTTCAAATTAGACAAGTTTATATATTCAGGCGACAAACTTGAAAAAATACCAGAACCCATATTGGAATTGAATTGCACAGAATCTTTACTTGATGAGTATTGCGCAGATTGTCAGGCCCAGTATGGTAACGAAGATGAGAAACCTACGTTCAAATGGGACAATGTAAAGACAAAACTCAGAGACCTTGATACGCACAAATTACATTATGTGAACTTGCCAGAAAATCATATTGTGATTGATTTTGATTTAAAGGATGAGAAAGGAGAGAAGTCGTATGACAGAAATATTAAAGCTGCTAGTAAGTGGCCTAGGACGTATGCTGAGGTTTCTAAAGGCGGTGCTGGTATTCATTTGCATTATATCTATGACGGAGACACTTCTGCTCTTAGTCGCGTTTATAGTGATGATATTGAAATAAAAGTATTTACAGCAAATGCATCGCTAAGAAGAAAGCTGACTAAATGTAATGATATTCCGATTGCAACTCTCAACTCGAATCTTCCTTTGAAAGAGAAAGGAGATAAAGTGATTAATTTTGAAGGCATAAAAAGCGAAAAAGGGTTGCGCAAATTCATAATACGTAATCTCAACAAAGAAATTCATAACGCAACAAAGCCATCAATAGATTTCATATATTCTAAGCTTGAAGAATGCTACAACAGTGGAATGAAATATGATGTAACAGATATGCGGCCTGCAATAATGGCTTTCGCAGTTAACAGTTCACATCAATCGGATTATTGTCTTAAGCTTGTTGCTAAGATGAAATTCAAATCAGATGAAGTGTCAATAGACAACCAAGGATATTCTGATGACGAGCTTGTGTTTTATGATGTGGAGGTATTTCCAAATCTTTTTATTGTTAACTACAAACGTAGGAACACAGATGTTGTTGTCAGGCTCATAAATCCAACGCCACAGGATATCGAGCAGGTGCTTAAATTCAAATTAGTTGGATTTAACTGCAGACGCTACGATAATCATATTATGTATGCACGCTTGATGGGTTATGATAATGAACAATTATTCAATCTGTCGCAGAGGATTATCGGTAAAAGTGCCAATTGTATGTTCGGTGAAGCGTATAACTTGTCATATACTGATGTTTATGATTTTTGTGCAAAGAAGCAGTCTCTTAAGAAATGGGAGATTGAGCTTAGCAAAAAGGCAGAAGACCCTAATTCCAAAATGGATGATCATGTCAGAGCTTTGTGCAAAAAAATCAAGCATCACGAATTAGGATTGCCTTGGGACCAGCCAGTACCTGAGGAGCTATGGACAAAAGTTGCCGAGTATTGTGATGACGACGTTATTGCAACTCAAGCTGTATTTGAGGCTAATCAGGGTGATTTTACGGCAAGAGAAATTCTGGCAGAGTTAGCAGGTGGAACAGTAAATGACACCACAAATAGCTTGACAACCAAATTTATATTTGGACGTAATCGGCATCCTCAAGACCAGTTCATGTACCGAGACTTATCACAGCCAGTGACAGAGCTCCCGGATGATGTACTTGCATTCTTAAAAGAAGCAAAACCGGAAATGATGGCTGAACCTTTTGACGGACCGCTTGGAAAAAGCTTATTACCATATTTTCCAGGATATAAATTTGAATTTGGAAAGTCCACGTATAGAGGGGAAGAAGTTGGCGAAGGTGGCGAAGTATGGGCTAGTCCCGGAATGTATGGACGTTCGCAGACAGAAGACATCGGTTCGCAGCACCCAAATTCGGCTATTGATGAATGCATATTTGGACCGGAATATACTAGGAAGTTTAAGGAGATTCTGGATATTCGTATTCATATTAAGCATGGTGAGTACGATGCCGTACGGGATGCATTCGGAGGAAAACTTGCTAAGTACTTGAACGATAAGAGTACAGCTAAAGCATTGGCTCAGGCATTAAAGATAGCAATTAATTCAGTATATGGATTAACAGCTGCTAAGTTTGAGAACCCATTTAGAGACCCTCGTAACAAAGATAATATTGTGGCAAAACGAGGTGCTCTATTTATGATTGATTTGCGTCATGCAGTTGAGGAGCAGGGTTACAAAGTTATTCATGTCAAGACTGATTCAATTAAGATTGCTAATCCGGACGATTATATTCTTAACTTCATTGTTGAAAGAGGAAAACGTTACGGTTACAATTTCGAGGTTGAGCATATATTTGACAGAATATGCTTGGTAAATAACGCTGTGTACATTGCAAAACTTGCAGATGATGATCCTGAGGACCCAGGAAAATGGACAGCAACTGGAACACAGTTTGCAGTACCTTATGTATTTAAGACACTATTCAGTAAAGAGCCTATACAGTTCAATGATATGTGTGAAACAAAGAACTCTGCTGTAGGTCCTATATATTTGGACATGAATGAATCATATCCTGATGTTACAGCGGAAGAGAAACAATTTAAGAATCTTGAATCAAAGTATAAGAAAGGCGAGCTATCAGATACTTTGTTTGAGAATGAATGTGCCAGCTTGAGAGAACGTATCGAGGCTGGCCATAATTATATTTTCGTAGGAAAAGTTGGATTGTTCTGTCCAATTAAGCCTGGCTGCGGTGGTGGAACGCTTGTATGCAAACGTGATGACAAATACAGTGCTGTTACCGGAACAAAGGGTTACCGTTGGCTAGAGTCAGAAATAGTCAAACAGAACGGAAAGGAGGATGACATTGATAAAACATATTACAACAAGTTAGTAGATGATGCAGTTTCTACTATTTCTGAATTTGGTGATATAGAGTGGTTCATTAATGGCTAGTTATATTTAAGCCGAGGTTAAAAGTAAAGGAGATAAGACTTATGACTAGAAATGAGATTATTGAGGTACTTAAAAACGGAGTTTCAGAGATATTTAATGATGCGATTGTTGACGTAACTGTCTACAAGAAAAACAATGCGCAAAAGAAGATAGGAATCAGTATTCATTACAATAAGCACAACTTTGAAGTTGCTCCTATCATCTACATCGACGATATTATAGAGGATATTGAAGACAATACCATTAGTGTTTGTGATGGCGTTGAAATGATAGCTAACATATACGATAAGGCAAAAGCTGATATTCGTTTAAGCATCAACCGTGACATGATATTGGAGAATCTAAAGTGCGTTGTCATAAACTACGAGATGAATGAGGAATATTTGCAGACAGTCCCTCATCGCAGATATTTGGATTTAGCTATTATGTACAGATTCACAGTAACCATTGACAAGATTATGGAGTGCCATGGAAGCATTGCAGTAAGTAACGAAATCATGACACAATTTAACTTATCGCTTGGCGAACTGGATTATGCTGCAAGGAACAATATTTATGAAGAAGATTTCAGAGTACTAAGCTTATGTGACCTGATAGGAGAGTCTTCTAGTGACGTTCTTCCTGACGACATGTTTCTTAACGTTCTTACAGACAGCGCCGGATGCTATGGAGCTAGGACTATACTGAATAAAAAGCTTTTAGCTTCATTCGGAATTGACCTGTATATTATCCCGTCGAGCATATATGAGATAATAGTATTTCCAGCAGACCCATTGTATAGAGGTGTCCGTGAAACGATTAGAGAAGTTAATGGTACACTTGACCCATCTGATATTTTAAGTGATAACTTATACTATTATAACCACAATAAAAACTGTATCACAATTGTAACTGATTAATTTATATTTTCTGAGGACCTGAGTTCGAGCGCTTGGGTCCTCTTTTTATTGGAGTAACAATGAATAAAAGATATTTACAATATTTAACTACAGCCGGAAAAGAAAAGGATGAAAAGACGGCTACAGCTCGAGCAAAATTTAAACAAACACCATATTTTATGAAAGTAAAGGAGAATGATAACAATGGCAACAAGATCAAAACATGCACAGAGAAGCAAGAGAAGTAACAAGAAACACGAGGTAATGCTGAATGTCTTTGCACAGATTTCAGGACGCTATGCATATGGAGTCGCCAAGGATAAGGCATACAGATAGGAGATAGCAACATTGGGCAACGACAGAAAAGATTTGAGGCGTTCAAAGGTACTGTCAGTTATTGATACCGAGGAACAGAATAAAGGGTATGCCCGAATTTCATTAGAAAAAATTGCTAGATCTTCGTGTACATCAAAACGGCATGTAATGGATGCAGTAAATGAACTCGTAGACGCGAGACAATTAAAAATAGTTGTAAAGGGTGCTGGTAATTCAGCGTCTTTATATAAAACATTAAAAGAAAAAGGAGAGAATCACAATGAGTAGACCAAACAGACCAAATGATTTAGAGATTGAAGGAGCAGTATTCGGATTCAGGAATTTCAGTGGAAAAGAGACTGATTATTCACCGGAAGGAACAAGACAGTTCGGAGTAATTATTGACCCAGAGTTAGCAATGCAGCTTAAGGCTGATGGATGGAACATCAAGGAGCGAGCAAATGAAGAGGAGCCTACATATTATCTGTCCGTTGCAGTACGTTTTGACCCATTTCCACCAAAGATTACTATGTTCACAGAGTCAGGTGGAAGAACTATTCTCACAGAGGATACAGTATGCTTACTTGACAGTGCTGAGATTATTACTGCTGACTTGATTATTTCTGGTTCACCTTGGGAGAGCAAGATGGGAGGCGCTGGCATCAAGGCATATTTGAGAACCATGTACGTCAAGATTCATGAGGATAAGTTTGCAGCTAAGTGGAACCGCGAGTTTGATAATTAAATGATAGGAGCTGATTCTATTGAGTATTCAATTGAAGCCGGAACAGGAAGCAGCTCTTTATAAGATGAAAAACGGTTGTATCTTAAATGGCGGTACAGGTTCAGGAAAGTCTATCACCGCTCTGGCATATTACTTTTACAATAATGGCGGAATATTTAGCAAAGGCTATTATATTCCAATGCCAGATGACGGTGAGGGCAATCCCCCTGACCTTTATATTATTACCACAGCTCACAAAAGAGATACTCGCGAATGGGATGGCGATATGATTAACTTTCTGTTATCTACAGACCCAAGTATAAACATATATTCTAATACTGTTGTGGTGGATAGTTGGAATAATATACACAAATATACAGAAGTTAAAAACGCTTTCTTTATATTTGATGAGCAAAGAACTGTAGGCAGAGGTACATGGGCAAAAAGTTTTATTAAAATAGCTAGAAACAACGAATGGGTATTGCTTACTGCTACACCTGGAGATAAATGGCCGGATTATATTCCGATATTTATAGCAAATGGATTTTATAAGAATAGAACAGAATTTAATCGAAGGCATATAGTATATTCTGCATTCTCTAGTTATCCAAAAATTGATAGATATGTTGATATTGGCCGATTGATTAGGCTAAGAGACAGTATATTAGTTAATATGGATGTTCAAGGACACACAGTTCAGCATCATCTTTATATTTCTGTTGAGTACAGTAAAGACACATATAAGGATATTCAAAAGAACAGGTGGAATTATACAAAGGACGAGCCTATTCAGAATGCATCAGAGTTGTGTTACGAGTTACGAAAATGCGTGAATGGCGATTTATCAAGAATAGATAGTATCATTGATATTTTGCATGAGCATAAGAAAGCAATCATATTCTACAACTTTGATTATGAGCGCGATATTTTGCTGGAATATTTACCTAAGCTGTGTACGGTAGCTGAGTGGAATGGCCATAAGCATCAGGAATTGCCAGAAGGGGATAACTGGGCATATTTAGTTCAATATACTGCAGGCTGTGAGGGTTGGAATTGTATTAAGACCGATACAATTATATTTTACAGCCAGAACTATTCATATAAGACAATGATGCAGGCAATTGGTAGGATAGACAGACTCAACACCCCATTTATAGATTTATATTATTATCATCTTAAGAGCAAGGCGCCGATAGATTTGGCTATAGGAAGAGCATTAGCTCAAAAGAAAAAATTTAACGAAACTAAATGGGTAAATAGTTTCGCGTAAAAAACATTGACTATAATCTGTCTCTTATACACATCTGACGCTGCCGACGAATA
>ERZ1027051.740-NODE-740-length-14156-cov-4.202113_pt1 | contig 14156 bp, 11 predicted proteins | sample MGYA00519429_ERZ1027051 | MGnify/ENA primary metagenome ERZ1027051 (study PRJEB26926, sample SAMN06164598) | human gut metagenome | biome: ENVO:00009003; feature: ENVO:2100002; material: ENVO:00002003 | host: Homo sapiens | place: USA | collected 2012 ... | reverse complement strand
GTTTAGGACATCCGAACAGACACCGTTTTACATAGAAATGAGGTTCACCATGAATAAACTGCTTTCCTGCCACTACAACATGGACGCCAACCGGGTGGAAGCCCGGTTCGAAGATGGCACCATCGTTGCCATCGACTGCATCGCCATTGAGGACGAATACGGTAACGCCCCGGCACAGCGGGCTGAACTGGACTGGCTGCTGTACAATAAGCCCTTGGAGTATGCACAGATGGTGCTGAGAGGGGAGATGGAGCACTACCTGTCGCTGGGATGTGACCACGGCAGGCTGGAAGATTGAGCCACAGAAAACGCGCGGTAAAACCGATAATCGCGCGGCGCGCGTTTTTATCGCTGATTTTCTTTTCAGCAGTATCTTCTTCCGCGCCCCGCTCCTTTTACTTCGATCTTCCCTTCATCTAAAAGCTTTCGCTTTCCGATTCGTAATCGATGGCTTATGCTTCAGATATTCGAGAATCCGATCCTTTGCCTGAATCTGGCTGACCGTCTTATCCTGCACATAGGCCACATCGGTTTTCACCGTTTCGTAGACCTTGAGGGACAGCATATAGGTCTTGCCGTTCAGTTCCAGAAGCCCCTCGTCCCGGAGAGCGTTCAGAACTTTGTGGGCATTGTCGTCGGTTTCCTGAATCGTCTTTGCCGCCTGCTTCAGGGTGATTTTCTGATGCTCCCGCAGGTAGTGCAGAATCATCAGCTCCGACAGCGTGAACATCTTGGAACGCTTATCCTGCGTCTCTGCGATAAAACGCACGAAGTTCTGATTTTCCATCGTGCTGCGAAGGGTCAGCCGGACGGAGTTGGGCGTGCTGGCGTACTCCGGGTAGGGCTTGCCCTCAGTGAGCATATGTATTCTGTATCTCACATCCGCTCTACCTCATATACCATTTTTATATTATGCTTTCCTCAAACTCTTATATATTTCTTCTGTAAAAATACCGAGCACCTGCCGTTTGATTTCTTCATTGCTTAGCAGAAGCGAGAAGAAATCCTGGTTCTGTTCCAACCCTTCAATTAAGGCATCGTCAATATCGTCAAAGTACGAAAACTCAAAGTCTTTGACGGTGTTGTTCCGGGCGCTGGTTTTTAGTTTATCGGATTTCAGCAGAATATCCCGAATCTGCAGCATAGCTTTGACCGCAACATCGTTGTTGTAGGCTTTTCCCGTCCGGCTGTTGATATCGGCTATGATCTGGGAAAGCCGTTCCTCTTTTGCTTCGGTCAGACCAAAGCTCTCCGCTGTGGGCAGCTTTATAACCGGCTGTGCTACCAGCTTCGGATCGGTATGTTCCTCGGCTTTTTTCTGAACGAAATTTGTAGCTTTGATTTTGCCATCCAGATTATAGCCTCCGCCCGGATGCTTGATATTGATGTACGCCAGCAGATAAGTAATGAAATTGTACTTCTTATGCAGGTCGGTATCCTCGAAGCAGGACACCTGCAACAGGAATTCATAGAAACGAACAAAATGCCGCATCTGAGATACGATTTCCTGTTGCTTGAGCGGCTCATACTGCTCGATCATGTTTTTCGACCGCTTGAAGTAGAAAGTCAGCTTCTGCTTATCCTTGGAGGAAATATTCCCCTTGTAGAGCAGCTCGTTGGCTTTTTCGATATCATCCGGGTCAAGCACGGTGTACGCATCAATTTGCGCTTCCAGATCATAAATCGCCGTTGGGGTTACGGATGTGGAGAGCAAAGTGGTTGTATAGTATGGTGCAAACGCTGCTTTGATCTCTTCGTATGTATTTGCAAAGTCCAGCACGAAGGTTTTCTTCTCAAACGGCGGGCAAATACGGTTCAGGCGAGAAAGCGTCTGAACAGCAGATACGCCCTTCAGCTTTTTGAGAACATACATAGCGCAGAGTTTCGGCTGGTCAAACCCGGTCTGATACTTGTTTGCAACCAAAAGCACCTGATATCCGTCCTTGTCAAATTCCTTCGTCAAGCGATCTTCCGGGAAGCCGTTCATGGAAGCCTCGGAATATTCGGTTTCGTCGTCCGGGAGCTTTACCTTGCCGGAGAATGCCACCAGAGCCTTAATGTCCGAGTACCCCTTCTTCTTGGTGTAGTCCTCAAAAGCCTGACGGTACTTCACAGCGCCCTGTCTGGATGCGGTGATGACCATTGCCTTTGCCATGCCGCCGAGTTCGGGCATTACGGTTGTGCGGAAATGCTCCACGATGACCTCCACCCGCTGGGCAATGTTCGTTTCATGCAGTTCCACAAAACGGGCGATCTGCCGCTTGGCATCGACCGTTTTGCACCGAGGGTCTTCTTTGATTTCCTTGTTAATCTGATAGAAGGTGTCGTAAGTTGTATAGTTCTGAAGGACATCGAGAATAAAGCCTTCCTCGATAGCCTGCTTCATGGAGTAGATATGGAATGCCTCACGCTGGCCTTTGGTATTCAGGCGACCGAACAACTGAATGGTTGTCGGCTTCGGCGTGGCCGTGAAAGCGAACATGGAAACATTCGCCTGCTTGCCGTTTCTGCGGATCTCGTCCGTGATCATATCTTCCACATCGATGCCTTCTTGTTCTCCTGCACCCAGCGACTTTGTGACAGCTGCCATATCCTTACCTGCGGTGGAGGAATGTGCTTCATCGATAATGACCGCAAAACGCTTGTTTTTCAGCCCTGCAACACTGTCCACGATATACGGAAATTTCTGAATCGTGGTGGCGATGATTTTCGTATTGCCGTTCAGAGCAATGGCAAGGTCGGCAGAGTTGCACTTATCGTCCATGACACGGATAAGCCCTGCTTTATGCTCCATGCCCATAATCGCTTTCTGCAGCTGACGATCAACCACAACTCGATCAGTGATGATCACGACATTGTCAAAGATGATTTTGTTGTCTGCATTGTGCAGCGAAGTCAGGCGGTGTGCCAGCCATGCAATAGAGTTGGTTTTGCCGGAGCCTGCGCTGTGCTGAATCAGATAATTCTGCGTTGTTCCGTTGTCACGGACATCATCCAGCAGCTTGCGGATTACATCCAGCTGGTGATACCGGGGGAATATGACATTCTCGGACTTTTTCGTTTTTCCTGTCAGCTCGTCCTTACTTTCCTTGGTTTCAATAAAGATGAACTTGCTGATGAGGTCGAGAACAGTATCTTTTGTCAGAATATCCTCCCACATATAGGACACGCTGTATTTGTCTTTGAAGGTAGGATTGCCCGCACCTGCATTGACTCCTTCGCCGTTGCCCATGTTGAACGGCAGGAAGAAGGTGGCATTGCCTGCGAGCTTTGTGGTCATATAAACCTGCTCTAAGTCCATCGCAAAGTTCACAAGGCAGCCTGCCTTAAACCAAAACAGGCGGGTCTTGGGGTCACGGTCAACCCGGTACTGATAGATGGCATCCTGATAGGACTGACCAGCGGCATTACATTTCAGCTCAAAGGACATGATGGCAAGACCGTTCAGGAAAATCACCAGGTCAACACGCTCATCATCGCTTGCCCAGACTTCCTCCATGACGGAGAAAATATTCTTTTCGTACTTTGCCAGCAAGTCACGATTGAAGGTGGTTGCAGGCTTGGTGTACATAAGCTCCAGCTTCATGTTGGAAATCTCAATGCCGTGCTTCAGCACATCCAGCAGACTGCCGCGGGTTTTGGTCACCTCGGCATTGATAAAGCTGACGAGGGTATCTTCCAGGTCGGACTTGTAGATTTTACGGAGCGCCTCCATCTCGTCCGATTGGGTATCGTTCAGGAACTGAAACAGCATCTCTCTGTCTATCGCAAAACGCCGGTCAAAGTTGGCCGCCTTGCGAATGATATAGCCATTGTCTTTCTTCAGCCGCTCCAGCAGGAATTTCTGATATTCCTTTTCAGACAGGATGTTTGTCATTCGTAATCGACCTCCTTCCTGTACTCAATAATTTCCAGAATTTGATTTTTGGCTATATCTTTGTGTGTGCTTCCATCATATCGGACTGCATATTTCCTGTTCCAAAAGCATTTCGCAGCTTAATGGCATACAAACTGATGTAAAACTGCATCTTGCTGATAAGCCGCAATGTCCTGAAAAGGCAGGCTAAATTTTACAATTAACTGTCTTCCACTATTTTTCAACAGTTGATATGTTTCTGGCATCGCATCTTTTAATGCCCACCTTGCCAGTTCGCCACCGATATTTTGGCAAAACTGATCGTAGCCTGCAAAGTTTCCTCCGTCTGCCATAAGCAGGCCAGAGAAGAAATAAATTTGCGGCTCGACACCGATAAGGTTGTACTTTCGCTCATATTCTTTGTGGATACATTCAACCGCCCTATCAACATCTGGCGCATTCAGGCTCTCCAACGAATTGCGAATAGATGCACTGTATCTGTTCCACTCATTTACCCGAAGCCCATCCTCTATAAACTGTTGGCGTTCCAGCACCTTGGTGGCATGATAGCAGATGAGGTTATTTTCTTCCATAATCTCCCATAACTGCCGATACAACAGCTCTGCCTTGGTGGGGCGAAGATAGTCTTCGATTGCACAGCGCACATCTGAATTGTTCTCCGGCAAAGCTGCCTTGATTTTTGCTTCAACAGAAGAGAGGTTATCAACGATATAGCCATATATGATATCCTGCATGGCAGACGGAAAAGTAGAAGGACTTTCTGTATCAATCAGCATACGAAGGCACCTCCTTCTTTCCAGTCACATACTCGAAGATGAGTGATTTCTTATATTTTGCAAGTATGGTAAGTTGCTCTTGCTTAGCGTTGATAAGTTGGTCAATTTCAGTACACTTATTATCAAGGTAATCCGCAATCTGAACCTGCTCATCTTTGGGCATAAGTATAATGGGCAGTTGAATAAAGTTCGCATACCTCATAGCCTGACCATCACGGACAAGATTCGTGGTGCTGCTCAATGCCTCGATATATGCCGGAGACTTAAAGAACCATTTGTAATATCTCGGCTCTAATATCGTCTTTTGCGGAATAAGCATCACATATGCAGAACTGATACTGCCGATTTTTTCGCTATACTCCAATCCACCTTGAAAACTTCTCATGTGGATAATAAAATCTCCGGGCTTGACCAGCTTCAAGATATCGAAATCCTTTTGTACTGTCACCACCTTGGCGCCCGTTATCTGCATATACTCATCTTGCGTAACAACACCATATTTTTGTGATGCTGTAAGCTGTGTCAACCCCTTGTAGGCGCGATCCGTTCTTTGCGTGAAGTGATATTTGGGGTTATCTATTCTCCAATGGGACGGCATCATTCCTATCCATTGAATCCCGCTATCCTTCATTTCTGCATTTGGGTTCAGACCCTTGGTGACGGTTTCAGTAATGACGGAACGCTTATACTGCTCCAAGGTGTCAATCTGCGCCTGGACATCGGCAATAAGGGCTTCGATTTCAGCACACTTGCCGTCGAGGAAAGCCACAATACGGACTTGTTCACTAAGTTGCGGAATTACAACATAGTACCTTTGAAATTCTGCAAAATTAAGGATTTTTCGAACGCCGCCTCCCATATTATGTAGGGCTTTGCAGCCATCATAGCCTTTTAACAAGTATGTGGCGTATTCTGGTAGCATATATTCGGTATCCTTAGAAACAAACGCCATATACGCTGAAGTAATTACGCCTTGCTCTTTGACCAACCCTATTCTTTGGCTCACAAAGTCGAAGTTGAGGTTAAGTCCATTGAGCATAATCGTGCCAGGCTCAACAACCGTATAATTTAAGATGGTGTCCGCAACGTACGAGTCCTCATCAGCATCAAAATCATGCTTTCTTACTATTGTTCCGTATGTGAACTTCAGTACGGTTTTTACAGCTCCGTCCTTATTCTTTCTTGTAACTTCCTCAAACACAGCTCTAATTGGTTTAACATCCCAATCGCAAGGAACTAAGCCAACCCAAGAAATTCCACTATCTTTCATTTCACGCATATCATCACCGCCTTACTCAAACAGTTTGGCCACACGCTCAGATACAGAAAGCTCCAATTTCAAAAATTTCGCTTCCAGTTCTTCGCTGGCAATCGGCTGCTGATATTTGTAGAAATACCGTGTGAACGGGATCTCTGCGCCGGTTTTGATAACGGGCTTCTTTGCACCAAGGTTTTCCTCAAAGAATGCGGCGGCATCCGGGATGTGCGGCAGGACCTCACGAGCCATATAGTCCTCGATGCTTTCCTCCCATTTCACCAGTTCGGTGTCCCTAGTTTCCTTGTCGTAGATGATGTTGCCCTTGCGGTCACGCTGAACTTCCGCATTTTTATCCATGACGGAAAGACCGTCAGCGATTTTCTCAATCAGCTTCTTATCTGTCATCACTGAGGAAAGTGCTTTTGTCAGCACCGGCATAAATGCCGCCGGAGAATGATAAACCTGCTCCGAAACCGCCGCTTTCAGTGCAGAGACAATTGCTTCATAAACAGGCTGGTTATTCTGATAGGTTTCCAGCTTTTTCTGATCCTTGCCTGTCAGTTCTTCGGCGTTTTCCAGTTCGTCCACCTTGGCCCGGTCATAGAGAGAAGAAAGCGCACCCTTGGAGAGCATGGCCTCGATACGCTCCTCTGTAATGGCATAGCTGCGCTGGAGGGGCTGCATCACCGTATATTCCCGGTAAATGAACTCCTCGTTTCGATAGATTTTGCAATATTCGTTCTCTGCGAAATCCGCATACAGCTTGGTAACGGCACTGCGATCTTCCGGAGAAATTTCATTTTTCTTATCGCCCAGTGCCTTGCGCAGTTTGTGGAAGAAAGACGAGGCGTCGATCAGTTGAATCTTGCCCTTGCGTTCAGCTCGCTTGTTCTTGGAAAGCACCCAGATGTAGGTAGCAATGCCGGTGTTATAAAACAAATCGGTTGGCAGCGCAATGATCGCTTCGATCAGATCGTTCTCCAGCATCCAGCGGCGAATCTGGCTCTCGCCGGATGCCGTTCCGCCGGAGAAAAGCGGGCTGCCGTTTTCAATGATGGCAGCACGGCCGAAGTTATCGTCCATTTTGTCGATGGCAGACTGGAGAAACAGCATCTGCATATCGCCAGAGCCAGGCAACCCCGCACCCCAACGACCATCGAAGCCCTTCTGATATTCTGCGTTGACGGCATCCTCGACACCTTCCGCTGCATCTTTACCGCCCCAAGCAGTGCCGAACGGTGGATTTTCCAACACGAATCGCATCTTTGTACCCTTAAAGCGGTCGGCTTTCATGGTATCCTGATAGCAGATATTTTCAGCATTTTGTCCCTTGATGAGCATTTCAGCAAGGCACATAGCGTAAGATTCTGGGTTGATTTCCTGACCAAACAGGCGCACATCCGCCGAGGGGTTATAACGCTTGATGAAATTGTAGCCGGTGGAGAGCATACCGCCCGTGCCGCAGGCCTGATCCAATATGGTGATGACCTTGCCGTCATCAAAGATATCGTCACAGCCTTCGGCAAGCAGAATATTGACCATCAGTTTAATAATGTCGCGGCCGGTATAGTGGTCGCCGGCTTCGGCATTTTCAGAGAACTTACGGATCAGTTCTTCGAAAATATATCCCATCTTCACATTGTCGATAGTTCGAGGGTCAAGATCAAGCTCAGAGAACGCCTTGATGACGGAGAGCAGACGGTTGTTCTTGTCCATCTTGTCAATTTCTTCACCGAAGTTCAGACCGCGCTCCTTGGACATCAAGATTTCCAGCACATTTGCGGAAAACCCCTGCAGATAGCTCTTAAAATTGGCGGCGATATGGTCTGCGTCATTTACAAGCTCTGCGAGGTCAAATTCACTGGTGTTGTAGAACTGGAAGCCGGAAATGCGGTACATTGCCTTTGCCGGGAAATTCGGATTTGCTTTGAACTGCTCCACGACCTTCTGCTTAGTGGGCGCAAGGGCACACTCAAAGCGTCGGATGATCGTCATCGGAATGATTACATCCTTATATTTATCGCTGCGGTACGGTCCGCGCAGTTTATTTGCAATGGACCAGATAAAATTCACTTCGGCAGATACATCTACCGGACTGTCATCCCACATGACATCAACAACTTTTTTCTCAGGCATCTCGACTTCCTCCGTTGGTGGTTTTTCTTATTGTAACACACTCTTCGTCCCAAAAAGCGGATCGCACGTTAATTTTCCTATGATTCTAGTACAATCCCTTGTCTGAGTATAACACATTTGTGCAGTGTTTCCAATTATGCTTGGACGTGTGCCCAGATATTTTCTGTACCAAACGGACGGAAAACAAAGGCTGTCCGGGCTGCGGGAAAATCCACAAAGAAGAATTTGAGCAATTCATTTTCTCGGCCATGCAGGAAAAGTTCAAAGACTTTCAGATACTCCACGGCAGGGAGGAAAAATTCAATCCGAAGCTGACCGCCTATCAAGTGGAGTTGGCACAGGTAGAGGCAGAAATTGAAAAGCTGCTGGACACGCTGACCGAAGCCAATGCGACCTTGCTCACTTACGCCAACAAAAAAAATTGTAGAACTGGACACCCGACGCCAGACCATTTCAAAGGCAATCGCCGAATTGAGTGTTGAAACCATATCGCCCCAGCAGATAAAGAAGTTATCCTATTATCTCGACAACTGGGACAGCATAGATTTTGACGACAAAAGAAAAGCCGCCGATGGTTTGATCTCTACGATCAAGGCCACCAGCGACCGTGTTCAGATAGAGTGGAAAATCTGACATTTCCGCTCTATCGCCCCTCATTTCTATTTTATCTTGTTTGTACCCCTTGTACACCGATGTTTGCATTGCATCTGAAAACATGGTATTCTGTAATGGTATTATAATGGTGGAGGAAAAAGCTATGAGCTTCGACGATATTTCCGTTATTTCCAACCGCAGGCATATCAGCTTGCTGACAGAGGACATTCTTTATATTCAATTGTCAGGCCGCCAGTCGATCATCCATTTTTCCGATGGCAGAACCTACGAAACCTATGCCACCATCCATGAATTAGAAAGCATGCTCGGCAGCGGCTTTATCCGCGCCGACCGCGCCACGCTGGTATCTATCAAGGGAATCCACGCCATTGGAAAGGAGATTGAACTCGTCAACGGAGAAACGCTGTATTATAGCTGTCGAAAGAAACGAGAACTCAAGGAACAGCTGCGCGCCGGACGGCGGCAGATTGCGCAGAACCTGTCTAACAGCGACGCGCCCACCACACAGGAAGAATATCAGCGGCACTATGTCAGCTATGACAGCGCGCCCTTTGCGTTTACCGACATCGAGATGGTGTTCAACGAGGAGCGTGCCGCTGTGGACTGGATCTTCCGCTACGGTAACGATGCACTGGCTGAAATCGAAAAAACGCCGCTGCAGCAGCTCATCAACCACTCTTTCGGCAGCATTTTCCCCAATATGGACGCAAAGTGGCTGCGCGTCTACGAGCGCACGGCGCTGTTCGGTGAAACGCTGGAAATTGTATATTACAGCCCGGAGATTGACACAAAATTAAAAATCATCAGCTTCCCCACTTTCAAAGGGCACTGCGGCTGTATGCTGTTCAAACAAACGGATATTCAGACGGTGGGTGAGTACGCAGCACCATAACGAACTGCGCAGATGCGTATCCCTGCTCTCAATTTCAATTCTTTTCTGCACGCAAACAGGCGCTGGCAAGAATCTCACCCTGCCAGCGCCTGTTTTGTATTCAGTTTTACTGCCGCTGCACCGAAATTGGCTCATCCGTCAATTCCACCGTCTCGCCATACACCTGCACCGCCAATTTGTCCCCCTGCGTCAGCTGGAACACGGTCTTGTCCGCGCCCATGCTGATTGCAATCACACGCCCACGGTACATGACCGAGAAGGTCAGCCGCTTCCAGCGCTCCGGCAGACGCGGGGCGAAACGCAGCATCGTGTCATCGCTGCGCAGACCTGCGAAGCCGTAGACGATATTCGCCCATGCCATCGCAATGCTCGTGATGTGCAAGCCCTCGCGCGTATTGCGGTTATAGTTGTCCAGATCAAGGCGCGTCGCGTAGCCGAAGAAGCTGACCGCTTCATCCATCTTGTCCAGCTCCGCCGCCAAAATGGAGTGAATCGCAGGCGAAAGGGAGGATTCGTGAATCGTGCGCGGCTGGTAGAAATCGTAGTTGATACGCTTCGTCTCGGTATCAAAAGACGAATTGTAGAGGTAGAGGAACATCAGCACATCCGGCTGCTTAATCATGTCCGTGCGGTAGATGCGGTCGTACGCCCAGTGGTCGTAGAGCGGGAACTCGCTGACCGGAATGCTGTTGATGTCCGTGTGCGGCAGCTCAAAAAAGCCGTCGTGCTGCTCAAACAAGTGATTGGGCGCTTCCGGAATGTACATGTTGTCGGCAATGTGCCGCCACTGCGCGGGTTCGTCAGGTGCAAGCTGGACTTTTTCGCACAGTGCCGCGTAAGTCTCCGGCGCATCCGCCCGCATTGCATCCAGCACATCCGCCGCGTAGCACAGGGCGCGCATCCCCATATAATTGGTATACGCGTTGTTGTTGACCATCATGTGGAACTCGTCCGGGCCCATCACGCCGAAGAAGCCGTATTTGCCGATTTTCTCGCTGAAGCCGACGCGCGTCGCTTGGAATCGGGCGATTTGCAGCAGCATTTCCGCGCCGTAGCGGTACAAAAACGCCTTGTCGTCCGTCAGGTGGACATAATGCCAGATGCCGTAGGACACCGCCGTGCTCGGCTGCAATTGCAGGCTTGCGTGCTGCCAGAGCGGACATGCCTCGTCGCCGTTAAGCGTCGCAATCGGGTAGCACGCTCCCTTGCAGTCCAGCATTTTTGCGCGCTCCAGCGCCATCGGCAGCGTGTTGTAGCGGAAAAGAAGGAGCGATTTCGCGGCTTCCGGGTTCGTGAAGAGATAGAACGGCAGGCAGCAGGATTCCGTGTCCCAGAATGCGTGGCCGTTGTACGCCTCGCCCGTCAAGCCCTTCGCGCCAATGTTGTGGCGCATACTGCCGCCATTGTAGGTCTGCGCGAGCTGGAAGGAGCAGAAGCGAATCCCCTGCTGTTCCGCTGCGACGGCTTCCGCCATGCTTTCATTTTTCGGCTCAATGCAGATATCGGACGTGTGCCAGTAGTCGTCCCAGTACGCGCGCTGTGCCGCCTGTGCGTCATCGAGCGAGACGGCTTTGCTCTGCGCCATCGCGTCCAGGCCGCTCTGCCAGAGGTCGTTCCCCTGCTGACCGTTGAACAGCACAACGACGCGCTTGTCGATTTGCACGGCTTGCCCCGGCGCAAGCAGAACATCCGCCGTCGCGGTGACGGTTTTGCCCTCGGCGGATGCGGTGGATTCGCCGGGCCACGTCAGCCACGCGCCGCAGAATTCCTCCTGACCCGAAAGCGTCGTGCGGGACTGCGCCATCAGGCAATCCGGCTTCGCGTCGGTGCGCGTCTCCTGCCAGAAGCACTTCTGGCGACCTTCATGCACCACATCAAAGGACACGCCGGACGTGACCATCGCGCTGCCCGTGAAATTGAGCGCTTCGAGCGTGATGCGCTGGTACGCGCGTTCGCGGTGCACCATATCGAGGAATCGAAGGAAGGTCAGGCGGATTTGCTTGCCGCTCTTCGTCGTCCAGAGGAAGCGGCGGGTGAGCGTGCCGGCGCGGAGGTTGAGTTCGCGGGTGAAGTCAGAGAACTGCGACTGCCCCAAATCGAGCGTTTCGCCATCGACGGAAATCGTCGTCATCAGCCATTCCGCCGAGGGAATCATGAAGTGTGTTTTGTCAATGATGCCCTTATAGGAGCGGCTCAGCTTCTCCATATCATAGATGCCATTGGTATACGCCCCGCGAAGGCTATCGACATGACCGCCCTCATCGAAGCAGCCGCGCACGCCGATGCTCTCATTACCCAGCGAAAAGATGGATTCACTCACGCGCGCGTAGGCGGGGTCGAAGCCCTGCTCAATGACCTTCCACGGGTCTACTTGGAAATATACGTCAGCGGCTTTTGCCATTGTGTGTCCTCCTGTCGGTTCTTTCTTCTAAATAAGAAAGAAATAGAAGCTCTTTTTTCGGTGGTGGAAGTCGATTTTTCTTCCGTTAGTGGGCTTTTGAGCAAGTTCCAGAGGGCAATGAAAACAGACGAAGTCTGCGGTCGCCCCCTTGACCCCTTCGCATTTACCCCTTGATGCCCACAGACACGGCGTTTTCGGTCAGCTGCTTCTGGAAGATGAAGAAGAGGATGATGGGCGGAATCATTGAGAAAACGACGGAGCGCATCATCGTGTCGGCGTTGACGGTCTGTTCCGTGCTGAACACGAACAGGCGCACCATCACCGTTTGCAGCGCGCTGCCGCGAAGCACCAGATACGGCAGGAGGAAGTCCGACCATGCGGCGTTGATGGCGAAAATCGCAATCACGGAGCAAATCGGTTTGGACAGCGGCAGGACGATGTAGAAGAACGTTTCAAGCTGCGTGCAGCCATCAATCCGCCCTGCTTCGATGATGGAAGTCGGCAGCGATTCAAAGAACTGCACGAACAGGATAACGTACATGGCGTTCGCGCCATAGCTCAGCCAGAGCGGGATGAACGAGCCGCCAAGGTTCAGCTTCTGGATGTTCATGAACAGCGGCACGATGCTGATGGTCGTCGGCAGGAGCAGGGAGAGCATGACGAGCTTCTTGACGATGCCGTAGCCCTTGGGTTTCAAAATCGCCAGCCCGTAGCCCAGCAGACCGTTGAACACAATCGCGCAGACGACGCTGCCCGCGACGGAAATCAGCGAGTTAAGGTAGTTCTGCGCAATGCCCAGCTGCGACCACGTTTTCGCGAAGAGAGAAAAATCGAACACCTCCGGGAGCAGCTTGGCGGACGACATGAACTCCTTCAAGTCCTTGAAGCCCGCCAGCACAACCCAGATAATCGGGAAAACCGCGATGACCGTCATAATCAGGCAGAAGAAGATGATGAACCCATACCCAACCCGGACGGACGCGGAGTGCATATCGTAGTCCCGGATGACGCCGGTGCGCTGTGCTTTTGCCATATGCGTTCTCCCTCCTTAATCCCAGTCGGATTCTTTGCGGTCGAAGTAGGAGTAAATCGCCGTCATGACGAGCAAAATCAGCGTGACAATCACTGCGACGGCAGATGCCTTGCCATAGTTCATCGAGCCGCCGAACGCGTACTGCCACATCAGCTGCATCAGCGACAGGGACGCATTATCCGGGCCGCCCTTCGTCAGCACCATCGGTTCATACATAATCTGGAACACAGAGATGATTTGCAGAATCAGCAGCGTACCCGCGAGCTTCTTGATGGCAGGAATCATGATGTGGATGATGCGCTGCCAGATGCCCGCGCCGTCAATCGCCGCCGCTTCGTACAGCTCCGGGCTGACGCTGGACATGCCCGCCATGTAAATCAGCGCCGTCGCGCCCGCGCCCTTCCACGTCGCAATCAGGATGATGATGGGGATGACCCACTCCGAGCGCGTCAGGTAGGTCTGCGGCGCAATGCCTAAGTGGCTGAGCAGGATGTTCAGCACGCCGGACTTCTCGCCGGAGAAGAACGCCGACCAGAGGATGACGACCGCCAGACCGGGCAGCATATTCGGCAGATACGCCACCGTGCGGAAGAAGCTCTTGCTCCGCACGGTCTCCCCAATCAGCAGCGCCAGCACCATCGGCAGAAAGAAGCCCAGCAGCAGCGACCAGAACGTGTACGAGAACGTGTTCGTCAGCGCCTGCAGGAAGTCATCTTTGCCCATGACGCTGATGTAATTTTTGAAGCCGATGAAGTTCACCAGTTCGATGTTGCGCGTCTTATACAGGCTCATCACCACGCTCTCGAACAGCGGTTCCCAGACAAAGAACAGCATCAGCACGAGGCTCGGCAGCATAATCAGCCAAGCATTGAGGTGGTCAACCGTCCGTGCGCGCAAGCCGACTTGCGCCTTTTTTCTGCTCATAGGCGTTCCTCCGCGAAGATTTGAGCGATTTTTGTGTAAAAGAAACCGGCATCGGTTCTCCTCCGCCGGTGTTCTTTTTTCCAATTAGAAATGAGGAATTAGCAATTAGCAATAATTGCCCGATGGCACCGCACTGCCCCGTCCGCATTGACTTTCGCTCGTCACCAACAAGGGCTAACCCAAAGTGCAGTGGCGCCGAAGGTTTCCAAAGGGCGATCGGAAAGCCCTTTGGTCGCCTCCGCAG
>ERZ1027051.694-NODE-694-length-14882-cov-5.056316_pt1 | contig 14882 bp, 10 predicted proteins | sample MGYA00519429_ERZ1027051 | MGnify/ENA primary metagenome ERZ1027051 (study PRJEB26926, sample SAMN06164598) | human gut metagenome | biome: ENVO:00009003; feature: ENVO:2100002; material: ENVO:00002003 | host: Homo sapiens | place: USA | collected 2012 ... | reverse complement strand
CAAAAAGCAGCCGAAAAGTGTTAATTTTTAGAATGTATTGATAATTAAATATTTATGCTTGGATATTTCTGATTGTTTTTGGTTGTTCTACGATTCTAAATACATAGCAAAAATAATTTATAGTTTATAATCAGGCCATTGGTGACTATCTTCGACATTGTAAATATAACCAAAACATCCACGACATCCAAATAAATCGAATGCAAATCATCCAATACCGGGACAAACTTTTACTCAACAACTTCCGGCGAAATAATCGTCGGATTTCCCCAACTGATACCGAAACCTGCCGCATCGTTCCCATCCCGACAATTCGAATTCCGTCCCGGTACAAAATGGCGGGGGCGCACCGCTGTCGGTACGCCCCCTGGCAAGCAACAATTGTTTAACTAATAATAACCCTCCAAATTACTACTTATTATTTGCCTGCTCCGGTTGTGTTTTCTGACTCTCTGCAGCGGCAGGAATCTCGGATTCCGGCGTTACGGCTTCGATCTCGACAGCCTCGACCTGCTCGGTCGCTACCGGTTCCGTCGCGGCCGTATCCTGGGCGGCCTTCTGGGTTTTCTGACCGCAGGAAGCCATGCTTCCGGCCATTACGATTACAGCTGCTGCAATGAATAACTTTTTCATTTTGCGATTGTTTTTTAACTAAAAAATAATTTTTTTCCTTCGGTTCCCCAACCTCTGTATTCATTACATCGTCAAGGTGTATGCCAATCCGCCGGCATAAATCATTATGCTGTTAATCAAAGATATAAGAAATTGATAATTTTATATGCGGCTGTGGAACGGTGTGGAAATTCCCAAAATGATGTGGAATATTTCCACACCCGACGACTATTCGATGCCGTACAGATGCAGTTTGTTGTAGAGCGTCTTGCGATCGATCCCCAGCAGCCGGGCCGCCTGGGATTTGTTGCCGCCGGCCGCCGCCAGCGCCCGCCGGATCCGCTCTTCCTCTCCCGCCGGATCGCGCAAAGCGATCGGCGCCGGAACAGCCTCCGACAATTCGGCGGGCAGCTCGGCCGGAGTGACGTACTCGCCCGTCGTCAGCAGAACCGCCCGGGTCACGGCGTTCTTCAGTTGCCGCAGATTTCCGGGCCAGTCGCAGGCCACGAGCAGTTTTTCAGCCTCCGGATCGAAACCCACCACGTGTTTGTCGAGCTCGCGGTTGGCCTGGTCCAGAAAAAAGTCGGCATAGAGCATAATATCCTCCCTGCGCTCCGCGAGATCGGGCATATGGAGCACGAATTCATCGATGCGGTGGTAGAGGTCGGCACGAAACGACCCGCGCGCGATAGCCGCCTCCAGATCCTCGTTCGTGGCACAGATCAGACGCACGTCCACCGGAATTTCGCGCAACCCTCCGACGGGTTTTATTCTGCGCTCCTGAAGGGCTCGCAGCAACTGGATCTGAACTTCGTAGCTCAAGTTGCCCACCTCGTCCAGGAAAAGCGTACCGCCCTGCGCCGATTCGAAAGCGCCCTTCTTATCGGACAGCGCTCCCGTGAAGGAGCCTTTGATATGGCCGAAAAACTCCGAAGCGGCCAGTTCACGCGACAGAGCGCCGCAATCGACCGCCACGAAGGGTTTGCCCGCCCGTTTGCTGCGCAGATGGATCAACCGGGCCACGTGCTCCTTGCCCGTGCCGCTCGCCCCTTCGAGCAGCACCGACATATTGGTAGGAGCCACCAGACGGACGTATTCGTACAGTTTACGCGAAGCGTCGCTGTGCCCTTCGATGTAATTCAATTCGCCTTCGTCCAAGGCCCTGTCCCCCTTCCGGCGCGGTTTCGCGGGCGCCGGAGCCATCGCTGCGGATGCGGGCATAGCCGTTTCGGGGTGCGGGGCATCCAGCGCCTCGCGGATCTTGCGGAGCAGCTCGTCCGGCTGAACGGGTTTGGAAACATAGTCCCTTGCGCCGAGCTTCATACTCACCACGGCATTGCGGATTTCGGCATAACCGGTCATCACGATCACGGGTATCGTCACGCCCCGTTCGGCGATCCACTGCAACAGATCGGTCCCGTCCCCGTCGGGCAGACGCATGTCCGAAAGCACCAGATCGTAGCTCCCCTCCGCGAGAAGCCGGCGCCCGGCGGCGATGTCGGCAGCCGTATCGACTCCGAAGCCCTTCTTGCCGAGCCACGTGCGCAGCATCAGCGAAAAGGTTACGTCGTCATCTATGATCAATATCTTTTCCATACCGAAATTTCATTCAAAAAAACCGAAGCCATCCGCAGAGGCTTCCCGCAACGCTCCTCTTCGGCGAGGCTCCTTCTCCGGCATCGTCCGACACCGAAGCGTCCGATCCTCTGCAACTTCCCGTCCGGGCATGATGCGAACGGACGGCCTTCTGTCGGAATACGCCCCCGGCGGAGATCAACGGTCGCAAAGATACTCTTTTTTTGCCGCCCGGACAATTTCGCCGACCCTTTCCGCTACACCGAGCGCTGCGCTGCGCAAAGCCCCGTCCGCAGAACCTTCCGAACGCTCCAGACGGCGCAATGCCGCAGCGAGCTCCTCCTCGCCCAGCAACGTGTAGATCGGCACCATTTTGTGAGCGATCGCACGCAAAGCGACCGCATCTCCGGCGAGCGCGGCCCGGCGCAAGGTTTCGGCATGGGCCTCGTTCTCGGCGACAAAGGTCCGGATGATCTCCCGCGCGGCTTCGGCGTCGTCGCGGGCGAAAGCCGTCAGAGCTTCGAACCCGCGAACCGCATCCTCTTCCGGAAGACACTCCTCCGGGGCAACCCCCGCCTCCGGCACGACACGGCGTAACACGGCCACCAGTTCCGCCCGCGCGAAAGGTTTCCGCAGCACGGCTGCAAATCCCCGTTCGACATAGGCCGACTCATCGTCCGAACGGGCTGAAACGGCTACCACCGGCAGCTCCGCACGAACGGCCCGAATCCGTCGCAACACCTCGAACCCATCCACTCCGGGCATCTGTATATCGGTAAAAACCAGATCGAAAGCAGACTCCTGCACCAATTTTTCAGCGTATTCGGGAAAAGGACAGCTCTCCGTTTCGATTCCCAACTCCCGGCAGAGAACTGCGGTCATCTCAAGTTGCAGGGGGTCGTCATCCACCAGCAGGCAGCGGAGGGGTCGTCCGCCCTCCATACACACTCTGCCCGGACACATCCCCGCTGCGGTTTCCTTTTCGGAAGCGTCGTCCTCCGCCTCCCCGACCGGGACGGCGACCAGGAATCGGCTTCCGGCACCCGGTTCGCTCTCCAGCTCGATCGTACCGCCGAGCAGCTTCACGAGACGATCGACGATCGAGAGGCCCAGCCCTACGCCGCTCACGCCGCCCGCCGACGGCAGGCGCACGAACTCCTGAAAGATGCGCTCCCGCTCCTCGGGGCCGATTCCCCGACCCGTATCGCTGACACGGAACAGCAGCCGCCCCTCTTCCAACCAGGCGTCAAACGCGACGAACCCCCGGTCGGTGAACTTGATCGCATTGGAAAGCAGGTTCTCGGCGATCTGCCGCACACGCGAGGGATCGCCCGCGACCTGTCCCGAAAGTTCGGCGGCGAGCGTACACCGCAATTCGATTCCTTTGGCCGCAGCCACCGGCTCGAACCCGGTGCAGACAGCCGTAAACAGATCGGCCGGAGAGAAGGCGATGCGATTGACGGCGACTTTGTTGGAGTCGAGTTTGTAGAAATCCAGCAGGTCGGTCACCAACTCCAACAGGTGATCGGCCGAGCTCTTCATATGATCCAGATAAAGCGCACCCCGCTTGCCCAGGTCCAGACGCGTAAGTAGATCGATATAGACCATGATCGAACCCAGCGGGGCCTTGATGTCGTGCGTAATGGTGAGCATCAGCTTCTCACGGGCCTCCAGCAAGGCTTCGTTGTGGCGATTGGCCGCTTCGAGCTGGCGTTTGTAACGGTTGCTGCGGTTCACGTCCCGCCAGAGGATTCCGACGAAGAGCAGCATCACCAGCAGCGATCCGGCAGCCACCGAGCCCAGAATGACGAGCGAGCTGCGCCGCACCTGTTCACGAGCCTGCATCCGCTCCCAGAGATAGGCCGTCTCCTCCTCCTCGAAGTCGATAATCAGGCGGTAAATCCGCTGATTGATCTGCTGGTTGTTGCGTTGCAGCCGCAACCCCTCCCGCCACGCCTTGTCGTAAAGGGCCAGCCGCTCGCTGGTCACCCGCTGCTCCAGATCCTGCAGCACTACGGCGATGGTATCCCCCAGACTCATCTGCCGAGGCGGAGCGTCGATCCGCACCCGGGTCTTCACCACCACCTGCGAATCGTTCTTGGGCGGGCTGAACAGGTCGCCGAACCGGCGGAAGAAATTGCGCTTCTTTTTCGGAGCCACGCGCACCGTATCGCGGACCAGGATCGTATCGGGTTCGATAGTCGGTTGCGACAGGGAGTCCAGCATGGGAATCATCCGCTGGATATTTTCGCTCAACAACGTCGCCGTGCCCGCCGAACGCAGGTTGCGGTCCAGAGCCTTGATCCCCTGCTCCTTGCCGGCGATCAGCCGCACGATCGTGTCCAGACGCATCTGCTGCGACTCGTCGTCCGCACGCATACGGAGCGAATCGATGCACTCCCGTACCAGCCGGAGTTCGCGTTTGTAACGATTCTCGTAGCTGGCATAACCGGCCACCAGCATCTGACCGTATGTTTCGGCCTCATAGAGATGGTAGAGAGTCTGATTGACCAGTCCGCGCCGCCGCCGAAGCTCCTGCTGGCTGTGGTCCGGTTCGAGGAGCGCTCCGGTCTGGCGCCAGACGTAGATCATGGCCGTCAGGCCGATCAGGGCAATCAGCACGTAACCCACGACGATTTTGGTGCGTACGAATTTAGACTCTTTCATCATAGCGGATCGACTTATCCTTCGCCCAAAGATAGCATCTGTTTCGGTGATTTTCGCTGCGGAAAGCCTTTTTCTTTCCAAAGCCTTTCCGCAAGGGGGTCTGCACCCTATTTGATCCGGGCGATGATCCTCTCCAGCGTCAGCTCACGCACCGCATCGCGTCCGATCCGGCGGGCTGCCGCCCCCTCCTTCGCCGCCAGTCTGCGGGCCAGCGCCAGCGCATCGGGGTAAAGCCCCCGGCTGCGTTTGCCGATCTGCCGCAGGGCCCAATTCACGGCTTTTCCGATCCGGACGCGGGAATCCTCCGCACCCCGTTCGATCAGCGGCAGAAAGGCCCTGAAATCGTCGTCCGAAGCCCGTTTATCCCCGACGGCGAGCGTAGCCAGCAGAGCGAACCCCGCCCGTCGGGTAAACTCCTCGTCCGAAGCGGCGTATTCGCGCACCTTGCCGTAAGCGTACGACGTATAGCGGAACAGGTTGATACAACACTGGTCGCACAGGTCCCACGACCGAAATTCGGCGACCCAGGCATCCATCTCCTCCGGACGGAACAGCGCCGGATCGGCGATCATCGACGCCAGGATCCGCCCTTCGTGCACCGGCCTGCGGTAGAGTTCCAGCGCCAGCGCATGATTCCGGCCGATCTTCAGCGCCAGACGCCGCAGATCGACCACCCGCACCCCGACCGCCAGCCGGGCGTCGATTCCGAACCGCACCATTCCCTCCCGGAACTCCGGATTGGCATGGGCCGCAAGCCACTCCAAGACCTCTTCGCAGGTCATATCCTTTCCTTTTTTCGTCTTCATCTCTATCTCACTTATCCGCACGAATGAAATTCTAAAAATAGTCATTTATTTTATTTCTGCAAACCGATCCGAAAAGAAGGACGGTTTTCATACCCCGCAATGCGTAAATTTCATCCGACCGTTTTTCAACATCGAAAAGGGGAGAACGCTGCGAGCGTTCTCCCCCTTTCGATTCGCGGACATGCGCCTGCAAAGCAAACGCACATTCGCCGTATTTCCAGTTACTTACGCTTCTTGTCCGCTTTCTTGGCGTTTTTCTTCGAAGCCTTCGTCTCCTTTTTCTTCACATCCTTCTGATCGCATGCCTTGGTGCAGTCGCTCTTCACGAGGGTCATCTCGTCGAGCAGCCAGTCCGCACCCGCGAACTTGTCGATCACGAAGAGCACATAGCGAACGTCCACGCCGATAGTACGCTGTACATCCGGCTCGAAGGCGATATCGCCCGACATAGCCTCCCAGTTACCGTCGAAAGCCAGACCGATCAGCTCGCCGCGGCTGTTCATCATCGGCGAACCCGAGTTACCGCCCGTGATGTCGCAGTTGGCCAGGAACGCTACGGGAAGTTCGCCCTTGCAGTTGGCATAGGGACCGAAATCCTTCGCCTCGTAAAGCTCCTTGAGCTTGGCGGGAACGACGAATTCGGGATTCGAAGAATCCTCCTTCTCCATCACGCCCTTGAGCGTCGTGTAGTAATCATATACCACGCCGTCGGCAGGTTCATAAGGCAACACCTGACCGTAAGTCAGACGAATGGTGAAGTTCGCATCCGAATACCAGGCCTTGTCGGGCTGCATGCGCATCAGACCGGCTACGTAAAGACGATGTCCGTCCGCATATTTCTGCAGGTTGGGTACGGCCTTCTCGCGCAGCTCCTTCATCTTGTTCAGAACCGACGTAGCCAACACTACCGCCGGATCGTTCTTGATCTGCTCGGACGTAGCGGCCGATGCCTTGGCCTCGTCCGTGAAGACCGAATTGTCGTACAGGTAATCCACATAAGCGTCGATGTCGCCGCCGAACTGCGCGTCGATCACCTCCGCGAAAACGGTCGGCAGATCCTTCACGTTCTCCTTGACCATCGAAAGCATCTTCCGGGCTACCTTGCGGTCCGTCGGCAGGTTGTAATCCTTGTAGAAGTTGGCGTAATACTCCTTCGCCTGCGCTTTCGCTTCGTCGCTTACCTCCTCGGCCGTCAGCATCCGGTTAGCCACCAGAGCCGGGGTCATGATTTCGACCGAACGGACCATCGCCTCGCTCAAATACTGGAGCGGACCGGTGTAGGCCATGTTGTCGTTCACCGCCTCGCGGATCATGCCGAGCGCATCGACGAATCCCTCTTCAGGCAGCGTATTCTGCTCGGCCCAAGCCTGGAATTCGGCTTCCTGCGCCTCCTTCAAGGCTTTCACGTCCAGTTTTTTCAGACCGCGCAGCATGCCGATCGTATTCTTCCAATAGTTCGACGAATTGGCATATTTCGAAGCGTACTGGATACGCACCTTGTCGCTGGCGGCCATGTCCTCCTTCAGGATGTCCTGACGGGCGCCGCGAATGTCGATGCGCTGCGGACCCGAAACCTGGAACATCTCGTCGATCTCGTACGAAGTCATGTAACGCTCGGTCGAACCGGGGAAGCCCATGATCATCGTGAAATCGTCGGCCTTGTAACCGTCGAGCGACACCTTGAGGAACTCTTCGGCCTTGTAGGGTACGTTCTCTTCCGAATATTCCGCCGGACGGTTGTCCTTGCCGGCATAGATGCGGAAGATCGAGAAGTCGCCCGTATGACGCGGCCACATCCAGTTGTCGGTTTCGCCGCCGAACTTGCCGATCGACGTCGGGGGAGTACCGACCAGACGGATGTCTCGATAAACCTCCATCACGAACGCGAAGTACTGGTTGCCACCGAAGAACGGCTGGATGTTGATCGTCATGCCGGGATTCTCGGCCCGCAATTTCTCGTACAGCGCCTCGATGTTCTTATCCTCCATTTCCGAACGCTCCTCGCCCTTGGCGATCGAGGGGATGTTGCCCAGCACCTCGGGCGTTACGTCGATGATTCGACGGATGAAAGTGACCGTCAGCCCCGGAGCCGGCAGCTCCTCCTCGTTGGACATGGCCCAGAAACCGTCCTTCAGGTAGTCGTGCTCCACCGAAGAGAGGGCCTGAATCGAACCGTAACCGCAATGGTGGTTGGTGAAAACGAGTCCTTCGGGCGATACGACCTCGCCCGTACAACCGTTACCGAAAATGACGATCGCATCCTTGAGCGATCCGTGATTCACCGAATAGATATCTTCGGCCGTGAGCTGGCAGCCCTTGGCTTTCATATCCCCGATGTTCATCTTCTGAAGATAGGGCAGAAGCCACATACCCTCGTCTGCAGCGGCAGTCAGCGATACGACTGCCGCAGCCAGGCATAAAATCAGTTTTTTCATCTCTCCTTAAAATGTTTGTTTACTTGGTTTATAAAAAATATATAGTTGAATTTCTCTGTTCGCACTTCATACGACCGGCTCCGCATCCGCCCAACCGGATCGGAATGCCGCACTCTCTCCGTTCCTTCCCCTGTTCTCTTTTTTCGTCCTTCGCCGCAACCGGCCGGGCAGGTTCTCCCTCGTTTCTCCTCTTTGGCCGCCGACCGGAAATCCGCCGTTCCGCCTCCGTAACCGCACAGGCCGTGCGACCGGAGGATCGCCCTCCGGCGAGCGAAAAACCTACTTGATGGCGATCATGTTGAGGATCGAACGCTCGGCACGGCGGCGTACCTCCTCGTCGAGCGATATTTCGGGCCGCTCGTCGCGCAGCGTGGTGAAGATATTCTCCAGCGTAATCATCTTCATATACCTACAATTGTTGCATCCGCACGCCTCGTCGTCGGGAGGGGCCGGGATAAACGTCTTCTCCGGATAGCGGCGCTTCATCTCGGTCAGAATCCCCGCTTCGGTCACCACGATGAACTCCCTGGCGGAACTTTTGCCGCAATAGTCCAGAATAGCCGCCGTCGAACCGACGAAATCGGCCACCTGCACGATATAGGCCCTGCATTCGGGATGCACCACCACCTGCGCTGCGGGATGCTGCCGCTTCAGTTCCAGGATTTTCTCCAACGAAAACTCCTCGTGCACATGGCAGGCGCCGTCCCAGATCACCATATTCTCGCGTCCAGTCAGCTTTTGGATATAGGAACCCAGGTTCCGGTCGGGAGCGAAGATGATCGGCTGGTCGGCCGGAATCGACTCTACGACCTTCAGGGCATTGGACGAGGTGCAGCACACATCCGTCAAGGCTTTCACCCCGACCGAAGTATTGACGTACGAAACCACCTTGTAGCCGGGATATTTCGCCTTGAAAGCCGCGAAAGCGGCCGCATCGCACGATTCTGCCAGCGAACATCCCGCTTCGAGATTCGGAAGCAGCACCTTCTTTTCAGGCGAGAGCACCTTGGCCGTCTCTGCCATGAAATGCACGCCGGCGAAGAGGATGATCCGGGCGTCGGTCTTCTGCGCCTCGATGGAGAGCGCCAGCGAATCGCCCAGGAAATCGGCTACCTCCTGCACTTCGGGCAGCGTATAGTAGTGCGCCAGGATAACGGCGTTCTTCTCGCGTTTGAGCCGCTCGATTTCCGTTTTGAGTTTCGATGAGTTATCGACCATCGTTTTTTATTTTTTATACTTTTATTTTATTAAAAGAATAATTAAAAATAAATATAATGCCTGTTGATAGTGTTGATAATTATACCGTATTTCGGGTTATCCACAGCATAGCTTTTCGAAGTTCCGTATTCTGTTCTGCCGATAAGGTCCGGGAGGTTGTCGAAACCTGGTTTTTTGAAAGTTACCGACAAATGTTCAAAACCGGTTTCGACATTTCGACATCTCCGGATTGTAAACATTCGCCTCTCTTTTTCCGTGCATATCCCGAATCATACTTTGCGAAAACTTTTTTTTGCCGTTTTCTTGTTTTGTCTATACCGGGCGAAAGATGGATTTTGCAAACGGTTCCGGGTTTTTCTTTTCAAAAGTTATTGCGGGTTTATCAACATCGTTCGTGGGGTTATTTGACCACCTTATCAACAATCCGGTCGGCTATCTCCCGGTAATAGGGTTCGACGCGGGCGTCGATCGACACCGACGGCGTTCCCGTGTCAGCGCCTTCCATAATGGACTGTATGATAGGTATTTCTCCCAACAGGTCTATGCCGTTTTCCTCGGCGAAGCGGCGGGCGCCTCCCTTTCCGAAGAGGTAGTAACGGTTTTCGGGCAACTCTTCCGGGGTGAACCAGGCCATGTTTTCGACGATGCCGGCCAGGGGGATGTTCACCTGCGGATTGCGGAACATCTCCACGCCGCGCCGCACGTCGGCCACGGCGATCTGCTGGGGGGTCGAAACGATCACGGCCGTGTCGATTTTCAACTCCGAAATGATCGAGAGGTGAATATCTCCCGTGCCGGGAGGAAGATCCACGAGCAGGAAATCGAGCGCTCCCCAGCGTGTCTGGTGGATCATTTGCCGCAAGGCGTTCACCGCCATCGCACCGCGCCACAGCAAGGCGTCCGAAGGTTTCACGAAGAAGCCGATCGACATGATTTTCATATCCATCGCTTCGGCCGGCAGGATGATGTCCTGCCCGTCCACCTGTTCGGCTTCGGGCAGGTAACCTTCCAGACCGAACATCTTGGGCTGCGAAGGGCCGTAAATGTCGGCATCGAGGATGCCGACCCGGAAACCCCGGTTGCGCAGGGCGACGGCAAGATTGGCCGTGACGGTCGATTTTCCGACGCCGCCCTTGCCCGAAGCGATCGCTACGATGTGGGCTATGTCGCCCGTCATGGTCGGTTTGTCCGCAGCTTGCGGTTTCTTGGGAGCGGCTTCCTTAATAATAACGGTGATGGATCCTTTCAGGGCGGGAAAATTCTCTTCCAGCAGCGCTTGAACCTGCCGTTTGATCTTCAGGGCGAAGGGATCGCGCACTTTGGCGAAATTCAGGGTGACGGTTATCTTGTCGCCGGGAGTCGAAACCTGTTCGACGAATCCGCTCTCGACAAGACCGTGCTGGGTCTCCGGATGGAGGATACGGTTGAGTAATTCCTTGACTCTCTCTTCCATATTTTCAGTTAAGTTGGTAGCAACGATCATGCAAACCGGGCGGCAAAGAGCCTGCTCCTGCTCGTCCGGATGCGGCTTATCTGGACAAAGAGAACTATTATTTCCGATATAATAAGTCTTTATGGAAAATTATGTTATCGATAAACGATAAATATTATTTGTTTTTCATAAAATTAACGGTTATATTTGCCGCATATTAACTCCGATTCGGAGGGGGGCCGGGATTCGGCGATGCGGAAAAGTTTCGCCCCGTTCGCGCCTCATGCGCCGTTTCGCAGCGAATGAATATTAAATAAATCGGTATGAAATTTTTGAAAATGTTTTTCGCCGGTCTGCTCGCTTTTGTCGTGGGCAGTGCGGTGATGCTCTTTCTTTCCGTGGTGATTTTGTTCGGAATCGTAGGTTCCATGACCTCTTCGGAACCGGTGACGGTCGGAGAGCACGCGATTTTGAAACTGGATTTTTCGGAAGACCTGATCGAGTCGCCGAGCAGCGATCCTTTCGCCGGCATCGATTTCGCCACGATGACGGCCAGACATCAGGTTACTCTTTACAATGCGTTGCGGGCCATCGAAACGGCCAAGAACGATCCCCGCATCCAGGGTATTTACCTGCGTCCGAACGGAGGCGGAGTCGCCACTTACGCCATTCTGGAGGAGCTGCGCGAGGCGCTTCAGGATTTCCGGCAGGGTGGCAAGTTCATCATCGCCTATAACGAAACCTACGGTCAGGGGGGATACTATCTGGCATCGGTCGCCGACAAGATCTACCTGGAGCCTCACGGAGGGATGCAGTGGACAGGTGTTTCTTCGACGCTGATGTTTTACAAGGGTCTTTTCGACAAGCTCGATATTCAGGCCGAAATTTTCCGTCCGACAGCCTGCAGGTACAAGAGTGCCGTGGAGCCTTATTTCCTTTCGAAGATGTCGAATGCCAACCGCGAGCAGATGCAGTTGTTGGTGGATTCCTATTGGAATGTGATGGCGGAGGCCGTCGCCGAGTCGCGCGGCATCGAGCTTTCGACCTTGAACCGATTGGCCGACGGGCTCGAAGTGTCGCTGGCACAGGAGGCGCTCGATCATGGGATGGTGGACGGATTGCTGTTCGAGGATCAGATGGACGATGTGTTCCGAGAGCACGGCGCCGTGGCCAAGAGCGACGGACAGTTCGAGTTCGTGACATTGGGACAATACGTGTCGCAGTTGAATGCGGATCTTAAGAATATCTCTTCGTCGCAGATAGCGATCGTCTATGCTGACGGTGCGATCGTCGATGGCGAAGGCTACGGTGACGATATTTACGGCAATACGCTGGCTGCGAAGTTGGCCGAAGTACGTCGCAACGACGATGTCAAAGCCGTGGTGCTGCGTGTCAATTCGCCGGGCGGCAGCGCGCTGGCTTCGGATGTGATCTGGCGCGAGGTGGAGCTGCTTCGGGAGAAGAAGCCGGTGATCGTATCGATGGGCAGCTATGCGGCCAGCGGCGGTTACTATATTTCGTGCGGTGCCGATGCCATCGTGGCGGACAAGACGACCCTTACGGGGTCGATCGGGGTGTTCGGAATGTTCCTGCGCCTGGAGGATGCCCTGAAGAATAAGCTGGGCATTACGTTCGATGCCGTGAGAACCAATACGTCGGCCGATATGGGCGTGATGCGTCCCCTGACGGCGACCGAACGGGCGGCGATCATGCGCTCGGTGGACGAGGTGTACGAAACTTTCACCTCCTACGTGGCCGAAGGCCGTAACCTGCCGCTGGAAAAGGTGCTCGACATTGCCGGCGGACGGGTTTGGAGCGGCACGGATGCCCTCGCTCTCGGGTTGGTGGATACCAACGGCGGTCTGAAGACGGCCATCGCTATTGCGGCTGACAAGGCCGAATTGGGCGATAAGTTCCGCATCGTCGAGATGACCGAGGCTCCGACCGGCTTCGGGGCGTTCTTCTCCGGATTCATGGCCAAAGTCAAGGCCGACATCGTGGCCGGAGAACTGGGACCCTGGGCCGGCGAGTGGCGCAAGATCCGTGAGGCGGTGGGACAGCAGGGCGTAGTGATGTATTGTCCTTATGCGGTACAGCCGGAGATGTAGGAAATCGCGGACGGAATGCCCGGACTCACTTTAAGTTTTCGATCGATTATGGAGATATTGAAAGTAGAACACGTTACCAAGCGCTTCGCCAGACATACGGCTCTGGACAATGTGTCGCTCACGATTCCCAAGGGGTCGGTTTACGGCCTGCTCGGACCCAACGGTGCGGGCAAGACCACGCTGATCCGCATCATCAACCGCATCACGGCGCCCGACGAGGGGAAAGTCATCTTCGACGGCCGCGAAATCCAGCCGCAGGATGTCTATCGCATCGGCTATCTGCCCGAGGAGCGCGGTCTGTATAAAAAGATGAAAGTGGGCGAACAGGCCGTCTTCTTCGCCCGCCTGAAGGGGCTTTCGCGTCACGAAGCGGTGATGCGGCTCAAGAAGTGGTTCGTCAAATTCGGCATCGAATCGTGGTGGGACCGCAAGGTGGACGAACTTTCGAAGGGTATGGCCCAGAAAGTACAGTTCATCGTCACGGTGCTGCACGAACCTGAGCTGCTGATCTTCGACGAGCCTTTTTCGGGTTTCGATCCGATCAACGCCAACCTTTTGAAGGAGGAGATTCTCGGCTTGCGCGACAAGGGTTCGACGGTCATCTTTTCGACCCACAACATGTCGTCCGTCGAGGAGATCTGCGACCATATCACGCTTATCAACAAGTCGCGCAACATTCTTACGGGTCGTGTGGACGAGATCCGGCGCAGGCACGGCAACAACATTTTCCAGGTAGCCTATCGGGGCGATGCGGAAACGCTGCGCGGTGTGCTCGAAGGTCGCTGCGAGGTGCTCGAACAGCCCGAGCCGGAGTTCGGGGCGGCCTATTCGTCGCTCAAGCTGCATGTGGAGCGGGATGCCGACGTGCGGGAGGTGATCGCCCGAATCAACGATGCGGTGGAGCTGCGCTCCTTCACGGAGATCATCCCGTCGATGAACGACATCTTCATCCGGGCCGTCGGGGGAACCCTCAACGCGGAGTAATCGGAAGAAAACGAACAAGTAAAAGTAGAAAGCCATGGCAAATTCGAAGATAGGAATTATCATTACCCGGGAATTCAACGAACGGGTGCGCAAGAAGTCGTTCATCGTGACCACGATTCTTATGCCGGTGCTGATGATCGGTCTGATGGTGGCCCCGGCGCTCATCATGCGCTATTCCCAGGGGGAAACCCGGCATATTTCCGTGATCGACGAGAGCGGTGTGATCGCTCCCCGGCTCGAGAGCAGCGAGGAGGTGGTCTATGAGCCGACCGACCTGACGCTCGACGAGGCTCGCAGAGAGCATACCGACCGTTTCGGCATACTCTGGATCGGCAGGGACATAATGACCAATCCCGGCAACGTGAAGCTCTATACCAACGGCTCCTCGGCGATGTTGGTCGAGGAGAGTGTGTCGGGGCAGATCGCCGACATCATCGAGAAGGAGAAACTCAAGGACTATAACATCGAAAATCTGTCGCAGATTCTCGACGAGGTGAAGACTACGGTCTATATGCAGGTCTTCCGCAACGACCAGATGCAGGACGACGGCAGCGACAAGCAGGCCAATTCGTCGGCCGTATCGACCGTCGTGGGGCTGGTGCTCGGTATGATCCTCTACATGTTCCTGATGATTTACGGCGCGATGGTCATGCAGTCGGTCATCGAGGAGAAGAACAACCGGGTGCTCGAAGTGGTCGTCTCTTCGATCAGCCCCTTCCGGCTGATGCTGGGCAAGATCCTGGGTATCGCTTCCGTCGCGGTGGTGCAGGTGCTCATCTGGGGCGTGCTGGTGTGCGGCGTGGGTGCGCTCGTCATGCCGCACCTGATCCCTGCCGAGATGATGGGAAGTGTCGAGGCGATGCGTGCCGGGACGCTCGATCCGACGGCGGCGGGCGTCGATATGGAGATGGTGCAGACGCTCGCCACGGCGACCGATTTCGGATATGTCTTCCAGATTTTCGCCTATCTGCTGCTCTACGTGATCGGTGGTTACCCTGTCTCTTATACACATCTGACGCTGCCGACGAATAGCCTTGTGTAGATC
>ERZ1027051.683-NODE-683-length-15034-cov-15.103545_pt1 | contig 15034 bp, 20 predicted proteins | sample MGYA00519429_ERZ1027051 | MGnify/ENA primary metagenome ERZ1027051 (study PRJEB26926, sample SAMN06164598) | human gut metagenome | biome: ENVO:00009003; feature: ENVO:2100002; material: ENVO:00002003 | host: Homo sapiens | place: USA | collected 2012 ... | reverse complement strand
AAAGACGATGCACACGCTCTCTCCGATTCAGCTCTGACATCTGGCGTTCAAGGATTTTCTCCCGGTGCTGACAAGCGCGCAGCTTCTGCTCTGCTTTGGCTTTTTCGCTGCGGAGGTAGGTTAGGTCTGTTTTCGGTTGGGTCAATGGCATCAAACTCCTTTTTCAGAAAAAAAGCCAAACAATCAGTATGGAGGTACACTGATCATCTGGCTGGGAGAACTTATGTATTTATTTTCACTTTCAAATAATTGGCGATAGCTTCCAAGCTAACCGGCTTATATTTATTTGCATCAACACCAACATCGTAAATTCTAAGCGGCAGATTAATATCTCTAGGATGGTGTCCATAGGGAAGAACGCGATCCTTCAGATATTTCCGAGCATTCTCTTCATTATAAGATTCAGGACTGTGAATATGACCATGGAGATGAATGGTTCCACCAGAAGCTCCATACCATTCCATGATAGGATAATGAAATAACACTACTATACCATAGGGCGTTTTCAATTCCTTATAATACTGTACTGATTGAAAGATATGCTCTTGGGAGTAATCCTGATCGTGATTTCCATACACAAGGTGAACATTCCTGCAATTGATTCTGTTACGGAACTTTTGAACTTCGGCCCTATCTACTCTGAAAGCAAAATCTCCTAAAATCCATAGTTCATCGTCTTCACCGACAACACGATTGATGTTGTCAATTATCGTGTTGTTCATTTCTTCTATATTTGAAAATGGTCGTCCATTGCGGCTGATGAGTACTTTTTCGTCTCCTAGATGGAGATCACTTGTAAAATAGAGCATTTTACATCTCCTTGGTCGCCGTTATTGGCCTTTTTGCTGTAGCAAATTGGCTTGTATAAGATATCTTTCTGATAATTCATCGATACTTAATCGCTCTTGGCCTTTTATATAGGTCTTTACTACTCCATGAAAGGGTAGATACCATTTTTCTTCAATGCTGCTTTTTCCAATGATTGCTCCAATAATGCTGCCAGCGGTTGCTGCATTGCAATCAGTGTCATATCCCATTGCCACAACTGTCCCGATTGTTTTAGTCAAATCTTTTTTTCCTAAAAACAGCCCGAAAAGTACAAGGCAAGCATTATTGTTTGTATGTACTCTAGCCATTCCTTGAAATCGCTGCGTTACAAGTTCTACTGCATCTCTCCACGTACGAACATTGTTCTTTTGGGAAAGAACCCAGCGAACATCTTTTGCCAGCCTACAGTTTTGTGGTATGTACTGTAAGCCGATTTTTATAAGGTCATCAATAGAATCTTCTGTAAAAGCGGCGGCTTCAACGGCAGAAAAAAATATTTCTCCATACATTCCGTTTTTACGGTGCGTTAGGAAAGCATCCCTCCATGCAAATTCAGCAGCTTTGCGAGGATTACCCGGACAACTCCATGCCCATCCATCACTTCTAATATATCCGCCTATCCATTCCGTATATGGATTTCCATCTATAGCAATATCTTGGATTGGAAGTCCTTCCTTTATATTTTTCAATGCAATATCTTCAGCAGTATGGGCAAAAGGCAAGTGCTCCTTCCAAATGTTAGCTATATCAGAAGTCTGAAAATCAGCTCTGTATTTTTCAAGAACCAGCAAGTCCAGAATGGTAAATCCTGTGTCGTCATCAACAGGAGCTTCATTCATTCCCAACCTTGTATACTCACTCTTTTTAGCCCATCCATGATGAAGAAAACGTGATGGATAATATACGTTTGACCAATAATTTGTTGGTGGGAAGCTATCTCCAAACTGCATTGCCATATCATGAATATCATCTGAAGACCAGCTTTCCACTGGAACACCAAGAATACACCCAGAAAGCCTTCCGATAATAGCACCGGTCATCTTGTCCGGAAGTGAATCTTCATTTAGTGCATGACATTGAATCGTCGCTTGAGGTGCCGCATGGATAATATCTTCAAAGTTAATCCATTGGTCATCTGGCTCACTTAAATCGGGAATCGCGAGATATCTTTTTTCAAGATTCTTTTGATACGCTTTATATTCCAACGTTAACTTTTCAACGCAATCGCGGTTATTACTTTCGCACTTATAAAGCGCACACGCATACAATTTCTGAACTTCGTTCAATGCTTCACGAAAATCAACATATTCAGAAAGCATCAATAACCGTGCCTCCCAGATTCAGAACCATTTGAGAAAACACTTTGTAATTGGGTTCTTCGGAACTATTACATTTCACAGCAAATATAATATTATCAAAATAGTGCTTATATTGGGGAATGACTTGCTCATAAGCTGCTGCAACAACTTCCGGCGGGTTCCGAAAAGCACCACAGCCGAAAGCACCTAGAACAAGATTGGAAACATTATTATCTATTGCAGACATAAAGATAGCCTGTGCACGTTTTTCATGATACACCAACAGTTCCTCATCTGAAAGCTGAAGATCTTTGCTTCTAAGATTGGGGGCAGAACCAACGATGATATCAATAAACATGCGCTGATTTTCAGGAAGTCTTTTCCACAAACTGTTTTCAGCTTTCAATATTTGTACTTTAGGTATGTATAAGCAATCCGAGCGAGCTATTAACGAAGCGTCCGTTTGATTCTTTTTATAGTAGCAGTCTTTTACTTCATCGGAGTTTAAAACAAAGTAAAGAGAAGTACAACGACACAAGTCCTCTTCCTGACCCCGTGCGCCCATTATAACTCCTCCACCCGGTCTGATCGCAGAAGCAAAATCCAGCACAGCGGTTTTAGCAGAACAGAATTGTATAGCCGCTCTAAGAGAATCTTCAGCAGTAAAAAGGATTTGACCATTTTTTGATGCCGATGGCAACTTGGGATGGCAATCGTTGTGGACATATCGTTTTATGTTTTCTTTGGAAAATTCAACGGATTTTTGAATTTCTCTATTACTGAAATATAGTGCAAGGGTATCTTCAAATGTGTAAATGTTTCTTACAGCTTCCTCTCTATCCATGAAATCACCCCATCTGATTTTAAACCTGCTTATTGCACCTCTTTGGGAATATTGTCACACATATATTGATAAATGTGTTTGACCATTACCTGCCGTGCAATGCAAATACTGGGATCTTTTCGATTGACATTACCCGTCCCGGTCATTGCACTCCAAGGACAGCCACCATAGCACATTGTCCACACCGGACAGTTCTTGCAGTCAGACTTTTGCAGTTCTTCTGTACGGTGGTCAAAATACTGGTTCTTTACCAGTGCATTCTCCAACCCCTCACGGATATTTCCAAAGCAGTAGTCCGAATAACCTACCCAATGCTCGCAAGGGTAAAGATCGCCATTACAATCAATGGCAACAAAACTTTTGGAACAATCCGGCCGCCAATGACAACCGGGGTCTCCATGTTCAGCATTGATTAGACCTTGCATAATTCTTTCAAACGGATGAATGCCGATCCCGTTTTTCTCATCCTGAATCCAAGTGTCAAACAATTCGCAGATTTTTCTGGCATAATTGTTGTCATTCAGCGTCACATCATCGTCGTCAGCTTTTGACGGAAAAAGTGCATTGAAGCTAAAATTCAAATTCTTTTTGCAGAGTTCCTGATAGATTTCCGACAGATCATTCACATTTTCATCTGTGATGGTCAACAGCGTTCCGCAACTTATACCGGAATTGCGCAGTCGTTGAGTATTTTTCATGATGACATCATAGGTGGGATTTCCATTTTTAAATACGCGGTATTTATCATGGTGCTTTTTTAGACCATCAATACTAACGCCAACGCTCACATTATACTTTTGGAAAACACGAATGTGTTCATCCGTTACAAGAGTGCCGTTGCTTTGCATTTCCCATCGAATGTCATGGCCTTTTTGCAGCTGGTCAAGCATAACCTGTTCCATAAGCTGCGGCTTAATTAACATGGGTTCACCTCCGTGCCAAATCACCTTGGTGGTGGTATTCTGATTATGTGCATATAATTGATCAATCAGGTCGATAAAAAGAGGAATTGCATCTTCAAACTTCTGATTGATTTCTGCCAGATTGGGCGCACAGAGATTTCGCCCATTGCCTTCATAGCAATATTGGCAGGCCATATTGCACTTTAATGTACAGCAAATTAACCCGGTCATTCTACGTCACATCCTTTGATTTTTAGTCCTACGCATTTTTTATTTCCGAAATAGCACGATGCAATACATGTTCCGTCACCAATTTGTTTTCTGAATCCACAAGCTTGGCAGCTTTTGGAGTTCAAAATTTTGGCAACTTCATTAAATGCCGTTTCTGCGTGGGATAATATTTCTTCTAAAGTGTCAGTATTTATGTTTCCCATATAAAAATGTTTGCCCCTAAGAAGTGAACAGGGGTAAACATTTCCTTTGTTATCAACTGTCAAAATACTAATGATATTCCGTTGTAACGGACAAGCGTTTTCGGACAGTATATTACGCCCACCTGTCCAAACAAAATAATCTTTCTGTGCGATTTCTTCACACCAATGTACCAAGGTTTCATATCCGATGCTTAGATTTTGCTGTCGATCTTCACCAGTATTAACCATTGGCCGTAGAACGAGAGGAATTCCAATTCTATGAGATAAATCAAAGAAGTTCTCATATTTATCATAAGTTTTTGAAGTCAATGTGGCTCGAAAATAAACATTCAAACCTGCATCGTGTGCCAACTTAGCGTTCTGGATGATTTTCTCGAAGTTGAAATTGTTTCTTACAGCAAAGAATGTATCAGAGTCATACCCATCCAAACTTATTTGAATTTTTAAGTTTTGTACATTCAGAAAAGCTGTCAAATACTTATCCAAGAATAAGCCATTCGTGTTTATTCTGATGTTGTATTTTCCGCCAAGTGCATTTAACAACGGAACAATTTGTGGATACAGAAGCGGCTCACCACCGCTTATGACAATATTGGGATGATAGCCGGATGCTTCAAGCTGATTTAAGAAATGGAGCACTCTATCATAATCCAAGTCAATGGGAGTATCGTCAAAATTTTTATAGCAATGGTTACATCGAAAATTACAGTTGTCGGTTATGTCGAACATGACATTGTAGATTCTCATGAACTTCACCTTTCCTGTTATATAACAACAGTGGCGTATGCATAGAGCGCACACGCCACTGCGGGGGATATTGCTCAGTCTACAATAACGCAGTAATGATCGTCATAGACGCTGTAATCAACGCTGTAGTGGGTAGCCAGATTGCTCGACTCCTTCAAACGGTTGACGACACTATTGTAGACTTTTTCAAACTTGCTCCCTGCATTTGCAAAAGGAACAGTCGGGAAAGCAACAGCAGCTTCCATTTTGTTTCTCCTTTCTGTTAGAAGGTTATATTATAAAAAGGTTTCCCTTTTTATACATCAAACAGGCAATTCACTTTTAATCTTCTTGATTTCCTGAAAATCAAATTGCTTTGCCAAAGAAAACAACGATGCAGCCGCTCCAAAAAGGCCATAGCTTTGAGGAGAAGCTTCAATCAGCTCATCAGAGCTAAAGTGGCCGAGATAAGCTTCCAATACGCGTCTTGTGTACGTTAGCCCAAGGGGACGCGTATTCAGCTTAAATCTATACTGGTCGGAACAGCTATCGGTTTCCAGTAACCGAGTGAGTTCTTCAGGGAAAAAGCTTTCCAGTGCATACAATTCACTTGGTGTGGAGGTCAAAAGCTGCTGAGCGACTATCTTCCGGCACTCTGTTCCATTTCGACAAGGCCCCGGACAAGTAAAGCTACAACCATTATTGAGGAGCAAAACAAGGTTATAGCCGCTTTCCAAAAGCTGATGACGCATTTCTTTGCTACGCAAATATCGTTTTCCCACAACAACAGTATCAAAGCATTTGGGAATGTCTTGATAATCTGTATTATTAAAGCTATATTTTAGTTCACAGTTAGGAAATGCCTTGCGAATTTTTTCGCCGTATTCTTTTAAGCAGACAATTTCCTCTGGAATGATTCCAAATTTTTTTGTGAATTCAATTGCGTAGTCAATATCAAGATCGGAAAGATGATAAGTATTCAAGGCCAGCTCTCGACGAACGCCCAGTTCCTTGGCATACGTCAAAACATTAAAGAGTCGCTGGGCAGAATCTTCATCTTGAAATTCGTCTTTGATTCCTAGCCGAGAGTAGTATTGCATACCCATCGGAAATGAGAAATACAAGCTCGATAGGTATTGATGGTAATCCTCTAATAATTTTCGATTGTCATTTTCATCCGGTGTCAGGTTCAGTCCAATCGAAAACTTTTTCGACAATGATTTTTCAGACATTTCAATATCTCCTTACGGCAGTAACATTGCATCACTAAGATAAATCGGTGTGAATCCGCCGTTGATGCTTTCAACTTCCAAGTCTTTGACATTAGACACATCAATTTCAAATGTAACCGGGTCATCGCCGCCATTCATCGTAATTCGCTGAAGCTGAACATCATCCCCTGTAATAATAAGATCGCCTGCCCAGCCACCAGTGCTTGCTGTAAACACTGTTCCAGTAAAGGTACTATATTGTTTATCCAGTCTTACCGCAGACAGGTTCGACATCATACTTCCGGCATACATATGGAGACTATTTTCATGGTTAGTGCCGAAGCAATCTTCAACTGTTCCATAGTTTGCAAACGAACTGCCACGGAAGACCCGCATCATGTCCAGCCGTGTTGCTCCACTTTTTCTATAATCGTTGATTTTGGCAATAATGTCTGCATCTGACTTCAGCTGCGCCGGTGCATTATTCAAAACATCGAGTGCTGCTTTCCAGCCCGATGCACTGTTACAGCTTTCTGCATTAGCAAGCAAAGCATTTTTGCAGTCCGTCAAAAGATGATCATATGCAACCGCCAATTCCGCAGATTCGGGCATACGTTCTACTGCATCGCTCAAAATTTGGATTGCGGAATCATAGTTGCCCGCGTTATATGCAGCCGCAGAATTATTTGTTGCCACATTATAATAAGCGGCTTTTACACTTGCCGTTTTTTCTATTGCATCTGCATACTTTGCAGAACTCGGAAGAATTTGGGACAGCGTATCTAATGCCTTTGCATAATCACCCGTGGACTCATAGGCAGAAGCAAGTTCATAAAGCCGTTCACCATCATCAACCACTGCTGCCACAGATGATGCACGGGTAGTTTCCTGAACAGCCGAAGACACAGATACGGTATTCGATGAAGTCCCAGTATTCGCAATTTTACTTGCCGCCGCACCACCAACCAAAATAGCAAATATTACAATTCCTGCGGAAGCGGCAATATGAAATAGGGGTGTTTCCGTATATCTGTTTTTCATGGTTGTTATCCTCCGAGCAGCATGTCTGTTTTCTCTAACATGTTTGCCAAAACCTTATTTTCGACCTCTAGCGAAATGTCCTCATTACGATAGAGTGCATCCAATTCTTGCGATGCAATTTTCTGCATAGTTGTGATATATTGGATTATTTGTTTTTTGATGGAGGCAATGTTATACGTGTTACTGGATGGTAAAGAAGTATAACGTTCCAAAATTTCAATCAAATCAGGTAAATTTGAGTTTTTGAAACGCGAAACCCTCGATTCCTTTTCAGGGTATAAGCTGATTTCTTTATAGATAGCATCTGAATCCGTGATGATTGATTCCACGGATTCTCTTAACTCGGTATCTTGAATAGAATTCTTCAAGAGTTTTAGGTTCTGTAACAGTTCGTCCCAACTTAGGGTATACGAAACTAGTTTGTTGGGAAAGAACTTTTTAGACACGTAAAATGCTAGAAGGCAAGCAGCAATTCCAAAGCAACTGCCAAGATAGCTTTTGTATGTTATTGTCCATGCCCATACAACACCCACAGCAGCTGCTATATAATAAGGTACAATGGAGTATTTTGTGTGCGTTCGTTTCATTTTAATCCTATCTATCATTGGATTTGAAATGTGTACTTTTCAAAACGCCAACAAAATCTTGGCAAATTCGCCAAATTCTCTTGAAACGGTGCGGGATTTGTGGCATAATTCCGTGTAGAAGGTATATTTTTAACAATTTTGAAAAGTACACATTTCAAAATTTTGCAAAGTGTTTGCTTAGGTGGACTTTTCAAACTGAATGGCTTTCCCATAGAACGTGCCTACGGGCAAATCACAGGCTTCAGCAGCTTCTTTAAGGGTTATTTTCTTATCTCTCCATGCTTTGTGAACATCATAGAAGTTATCTGGAAGTTGTCTTGGAGGCCTACCAAACTTCACGCCACGGGCTTTCGCCGCTGCAATGCCCTCCGCCTGCCGCTGCCGGATGTTGGTACGCTCGTTTTCAGCCACAAAGGAAAGTACCTGCAGCACGATGTCGCTCAGAAAAGTGCCCATCAGGTCTTTGCCACGCCGGGTGTCCAGCAGCGGCATATCCAGCACTACGATGTCAATGCCCTTTGTTTGGGTGAGCAGCCGCCACTGCTCTAAAATTTCCGCATAGTTGCGTCCAAGACGGTCGATGCTTTTGATATAAAGCAGATTGTCTTTTTTTAATTTCCGCACCAGCCGCTTGTACTGCGGACGGTTGAAGTCCTTGCCGGACTGCTTGTCCATAAAAATATTTTTCTCCGGGATTTTCAGTTCCCGCAGTGCAATCAACTGCCGGTCCTCGTTCTGGTCACGGGTGCTGACCCGGATATATCCATATAAATTTCCCAATAAATCGCCCCTTTCTGCTAAAAGTGAATTTCATCGTTCTATGTAAAACGGGCAAAGCATCCCTCCTGACGCTTTGCCCGTTGCTCTTTATTCTACCATAGCAGATTGGTTATCGCTTTCAGGATGCCCGCACAGGCTGGATAGCCAGCGCAGCACCCCTGATCTGATACGTCACCCCGCCAGCTTCACCCCTTGCTTTCCTCTGGCACACCTCCGGGTGCTGTGTAGCAAGGGCATCAAGCTGCTTCTGCAAGGCGAGATTCAGCGTGAACACGCTGTTTGTTCCGCCCTCGCTGGCGTAGATCATGGTTTCCAGCTTAAACATCGTCAATCAGTTCTCCCTCCTCGGATTCGTCAAAGATGGTCGGTCCCCAGTTCTCGTCCTCCTCGATGTCCTGCATCAAGAGCCGCATATTGGTGTAGCACTCCATCTCGGCACGGACGAAATAGAACATCTGGTCATACCAGTCTGCCAGCGTTTCGTCCTCCAGCTTCCGGCAGAAGTCATACACCAGCCTGTTCTGGTCGGGGTCAACCGTCAGCCCGGCAACTCCGTACAGCCGCTTGCGGGTCAGCTCCAGATCGGCGCAGCCATAGGTGTAGAGTAGCTTCTTTTCTTCAAACGTCAGTTTCATAGGCTTGTTCCTCCGTATAAAAAAAGGGTCTGCCCTGTGCAGACCCGATGTAACAAAAAAGACCGCCATGCGTTGTGCAAGGCGGTCTTGAACTCAGGATTGGAAAAAATCCCGGAGTTCATCAGCGAAAAAGGAGATTTTGGCGATAGCAGCTATCGCTATGTAAGGCAGGACGAAAACCACAAATGCGGTAATCAGCATTTTCAGGACTTCGCCGCCGTCTGCCAGCTTCATGACCCAGCTTGCAAGCGCCACGAAAAAGAACAGTCCCGCCAGCAGATTCGTCAGGATCGTGGAGAAGGTCGTGAGGAAGATGCCCACCCACTGCGCCAGAATCAGCAGCAGAAGCAGCGGAAAAAGGGCAAGTTTCAGCATCCATTTCAGCACAGCCATCGTGGGCACCTCCTTATACAAAAATCAGCTCAGACTTGATGATTTCCTCGGCACGGTTGCGGATGCTGTTCATTCGGCGCACCCATTCCAGTTGATCGGTGGCTTTCAGTGCTTCGGTCACGCCCTCGGCTTCCTGCATCTGCCGGACGGTCAATGCAAGCTGCTCTTCGGACTGTTTGTCCAGCTTGGCAATGTAGCTACCCAGTTCCCCGGACAGGAGCAGTTGATTGTACCGGATGGGATGATGTTCTTTCAGATACCTTTTATGTAAGCGGCCCCACCGCCCGGTGGGGTGCTGCTCTGTCGAGGCTGCTGCGGTCAGATTCGGCAGATAGTGGTCGTTGACAAGGGTGTAGTCCAGACCGTTGGCATTGTCATGGATAGATTTCTTCAGTTCATTCATGCGGATTCTCCTTTCTGATTGGGCAGATAGTAGACACCATTTGCCTGATCTTCGGCGCGGATTGCTTCTTTCTTGGCATCCATAGCCGCTTTCTTCGCTGCTTTATGCTTCTGGTAATAGGCATTCTGCCATCCATTGGCCTTACGGCGAAGGTAGGCTTCATGCCGCTTTTTACGCAGACGCTCTTTTTCGGCAATTTCAGCACGTTCTTCTTCGGTTGGCTGATTGACTTCTTGTGTACCAAACTTTCCGATGAAATTGAAGTAGATTTCAATGGTCTGCGGAGAATTTGCAACTCCTTTGTAATCTCGCTCATGCACAAAAATCTTGTAGATAAATTCGTTCAACATCACGGTGTCCAGTTTTTCAAAATTCTGATATTTCTTGACCAGTGCGATGAATTTATCAGCGGATTTCTGGCCGCTTTCGTATTCGTCTACTGCTTTTTGCAGGGAAGCAGCTTCCGCTTCAAGGCTTTCCTGCTCCTTGGCGTACTGGGCATCCAGAATCTGATACCGCTTGTCAGGGAGTTTTCCGAGGGCGTTGTCCTCATAGATTTTGCAGATTAGCGTTTCCAACTCATCCAGTCGCTTTTTACAAGCTGCAAGGCGTGTCTTTTGACCTTTGATCTCGCTGGACTGCTGGTTTTCCGCTTCGGCCTTTACGATACGGACGAATTCTTCTTCGTCCTCTTTAGAAAATCGAACGATTTCCCGCAGCGTTTCCTGAATCAGTGCCATCACAGAATCAGCGTTTACCCGGTGTCCGCTGGAGCATTTGCTGCCAACAGGGATTTTTCCATAGCCAGAGCAGGAAAAGTTTGCGACACGTTTTCCATTTCCAGTACGATTGACATACATCGGGCTTCCGCAGTCTGCGCAGTACAGCAGTCCGCCGAGGGGATGGGCTTCGCCCCAGCCATCAGGATAGCGGCGGACGCCAGCGCGAATCCGCTGCACGTTGTCGTAAGTCTCCTGATCAATAATAGGCTCTTGGGTGTTTTCGATAATCGTCCACTGGTCTTGGTCAACATAATGACTTTTCTTGTCCTTAAAATGCTTCCGGGTCTTGAAATTGCAGGTGTGCCCCAAGTAGCAGGGATTGGTCAGGATGCGGACGATTGTGGAACTACCCCATTTGTAGGGGTCTCTGATTTCCCGCGTCTGCCATAAGCCGATACCCAGCTTTTGGTGGTAGTAAGCAGGGATTTCAATGTGTTCGGCAGAAAGGATCGCTGCGATTTGATAAGGGCCTTTGCCTTCCATCGTCATGCGGTAGATGCGCTGGACGATAGGAGCCGCCACCGGGTCGATGACCCACTGGTTCTTGTCCTGCTCGGATTTCAGGTATCCGTAGGGCACAGAACTGCTGGTATGCTTCCCGGCAAGGTTCTTTGCCTGAAACGCCGAACGGATTTTCTTGCTGGTGTCACGGGCGTACCACTCGTTCATGATATTTCGGAACGGAGTAAACTCATCGTCCCCTTTGAGAGTATCCACGCTGTCGTTCAGAGCAATCAGCCGGGTATCGTGCTTCCGCAGCACTTCCATATAGGTGCCGACTTGCAGATAGTCACGACCAAAACGGCTCATATCCTTTATGATAACGACAGAGATTCGGTCGGCTTTGACTTCGGCAATCATCTTCTGAAATCCGGGTCGGTCGAATTGCGTACCAGAGATACCATCATCCGTGAAGTGGATGCAGTTGGTAAAACCGTGCTGTTCGGCGTAGTCCTCCAGTATTCGCTTCTGGTTGGAGATTGAGTTCGATTCGCCCTGAAGCTCGTCATCGTGGCTCAGGCGTTCGTAGAGCGCAGGATAGCGTTCGGATTTCCTTGCCACAGCTATCACATCCTTTCGTAAAATTTTGCCAGATAGCCTTTTAATGTAGCTCGATTCGGGTTGAATCAAGCTGTATTAAAATTCTGTCTGTATTATGTAACACCGGCAGCTAGCTTATAAAGTTTGTACTGCCGCACTGCAAAGGATTTTGGTTTTTTCTTACCCAGATCCTCAAACAACAGGTCTACCGGATTCTGATAGGTTTCATCATCTTCCGAAACCTGCATAGTGTTTAGCATTTCCAGCAATGTTGCAAAGTTTTGCTCTTCAACTGGGGCTTCATAATGCAGATAGGCAATCAGTGAAACCAGCAAAAGCCGTTCCGCTTTGTCCCAGAATGGGTCGCCGCCCTGACCTTCACCTTTGGTGTTGGTCATCAGTGCAGTCACGAGTTTCAACACATCCTTTTCACTATGGATGTACGCCATAGGGTTATAGCGCATACTCTTGGAAAAGTTGATCGTGTTGAAGAATTTTAGCTTGTAGCCGTGCTTTAACAGGGCTTCTCCACATTCCACGCCGATACTACCTTTCGGATCTGTAACCACGAATGATACCGGAAAATTCTTGGAATCACATTGCAGCAGATTCGGCTTGATAAAGAACCTTGTCTTACCGCTGCCGGAACCGCCCACCACCAGCACATTTTTATTCCGGGCATTCTTGGGGTCCGGTGGGCGATTGCTCATCATCAACCGTTCCGTTTTGGTTAGGATGATGTTGTCGGCGAACTTTGGTGCCATGAACGGCTCAATGTCCTTCGGAGTTCCCCACCGGGCAGAGCCGTACTCCATGCCATGCCGGTACTTTTTGGCGTTTTTGCCTTTCAGGTACACCGCCAGCCGCATTCCAGCACCGCAGCACAGACCAATGAACAAGTCAAATGGGCGCAGGCTGGGCAGCGGATTGGAAAATGCAGCCGGGAGAGTATCCATCAGCGATACGATTTTATCGCCCAGTTCCTTACCCGCAGCCAGCCGCCACGCCTCGCCCAGATTGGTTGCCAGCAAGCCAATTACCACATAGGGCAGATAGAGTGCCAGCAGCTTGGAAAGCTTCTTTTTGCTCATAGGCCGCGCTCCTCCTGCTTGTGCCGCACTTTGTCCGGCAGATTTGCAACGGACTGCGCCAGATCATGCAGCTTTGCCAGCACGGAAGGACGCTTGGTTTTATCCAGCACCGATGCCGAATATTCCTTGAAAGCTGCATTCAAGGCATCCGTGTCCTGTGCCTTGAAGTAGATTAGATACCGGGGCGGCTTGCAGGACAGGTCTTTCTGGATGGAGTAGTCGATGTGATACCGCTTGGCATAACGGTCAAAGTCCTTGATGCCGGTTTTCTGGATCTCCACATTGGTCACGCCACGGTTCTGCCGTACCAGCCGCTTCATGGACTGCTTGCCCTGCGAAGCGTGCTTGTCGTACTGCCGCAGCAGAAACTGCATCCCACGCAGCAGGGTGCGGGCAGACAGTTTTGTGGTCGAGATGGCAAGGTTGACCGTCTTATGCTCGATTTCTTCCTGCATCGTTACCACCTCCTGTGCAGAAAATCGCCTTAACGGTCATGTTCCACCGGGGGCTTACTCACAGCCTTTTCTGCATCACTCTGAACTGATTCATCCGAAACCGGAATGACCATCAGGCGTCGCCCCAGAGGAAGAAAGGTTTCGGGCTGATGGAAATGCTCTTCGTACTTCTGCGCCAGCTCCGGGGAGAGCGATACAAAATCCTCCTCACCCAGACCTACCACCAAAAAGGTTCCGGCAATAACATCGTACATCAGCCCGTCCTCGTCCCATAAGGCACGGTTCAACGGCAGTCCCATGAGCTTGCCATCATCGTTGTAGACGATGGCGACCGGATCTTCAAAAGGGTAGCTTGCGCCGATGGAGCCGCCGACAGCCTGCTGCAATGCTTTCAGGTCGTTATCGATCTCGACCTGCTGCGGATACTGCCCCGGCGCAATTTTCAGCACCGACAAGGTGTTCTCGGTCTGTTCCATTATCTTCCTCCTCGAATTTGATAGTGATTTCCTGCCCAGCACGGGCGGCGTTCAACAGAGCTGCCACAAAGAAGCCGAAAAAGGCACCAGCTTCAAAAATGATAAACGAATAAATATAATTCATAGCGAACCTCCTACATTGACTGAACTGAGAGAGAAATCCTTTCAGGGAGGACGGGGAGCGCAAGACGCGGTAACGGTATGCTTAGTGGAAACATTGGCATGAGTATGCGGTGCGGTATCGGTAGAAAAACAGTCGTACAGAGCATCCCGCAGAGAATGGAAGCAACGAGCATGGTAGTCGTGCAGACGGAGAACCAGAATCTTCAAAACATCAACGGCGGAACAGTAAAAGTCCTCCGTGACTTCTGCGAAACTCTCATAGCGGGTCATTTCGGTATCCATGCTGCACCTCTCAGTCAATGCAGATGCAGACCATCTTCTCGCGGCCAGCCATAAGAGGGACGCTGTTCTCGGCCAGATAGCACTGGATCAGATACAGGTCACTGGTGGTAAGGGCAACAAAGCTGCCATTGGTATCGTAGCGAACAAAGACAACGGCACCGGACAGATACCGCTTGCCAGCCAGTGTGATGACCTGACGAGGGTCGTAACAGAGAGCCAGCGGCACATCTTCGCTGATGCTGTAGCAGGAATCTGCTTCATCGAAGCAGGGCAGGTAACTGCGAACGTTCGCCAGCGGGGTGATGGTCAGTTCGATCTCCGGGGCAATCACGGCGGCGTAAACTTCATCATCGCCGAGCTGCCGCTCCAGCACATCGCTCATCTTGTTGAAGAAGTCGGTCACAGCATTGTCCATGTGGTTGATCTTCTGGTTCATGGCTTCGATGGTCTTTGCGGTCTTGAGATCAATGGTAGTGTTCATAGTGCTTTTTCTCCTAATTTTTGCAAAAAAGAAAGACCCGGTTGGGTCTTACATTCAAAATGTGTGTTAGCGTTCATTCTGCCGCTGCTGTTTGCGTTGCCACTGATCCAGCAGCTTGATGATAGTGTCCTCCATCTGTTTCGGGGTGAAGCTGCGCGGGAAATACTTCCGCAGGGTGTCGTTTTTGATGACCACCTTGTCCAGCTCGTCCTTTTTCTCTT
>ERZ1027051.675-NODE-675-length-15120-cov-7.342449_pt1 | contig 15120 bp, 9 predicted proteins | sample MGYA00519429_ERZ1027051 | MGnify/ENA primary metagenome ERZ1027051 (study PRJEB26926, sample SAMN06164598) | human gut metagenome | biome: ENVO:00009003; feature: ENVO:2100002; material: ENVO:00002003 | host: Homo sapiens | place: USA | collected 2012 ... | reverse complement strand
CGAGATTGCCTCTTGTCTCGTGGGCTCGGAGATGTGTATAAGAGACAGCTGTTTTAGGTGCTGATGCTGCATTATGTGAAGAAGCACTTCGCATTGTTTCGATTATGCCCAAATGGAAACCGGGTCATCAACATGGAGTAAACCTCAAAGTGAAATATACATTCCCAATCAAATTTGAAATGCCGCTTAATTAACTGTCTGAAGAGGGTAATTGTAAGCTAATTTAAATATAAACAAAAATATAAAGAATTCTGATGTTGAATTTAAAAACTGTCATCATGAAAGACCTTTTACTATTTGCTACTGGAATAAGTTTGTGTATCCTTATCGGCTGTCAGCAGAATCCATCCCATAAACCTTTCGTTGAGTTACCTTCGTTGGAACTTTCGAAAGAGGAGATACCTATGGTAGCTATTAGTAATGATTTTGCTTGTAGCTTTTTTCAAAAAATGAATGAACAGGAGAAAGAACAAAGTTTTTTCATTTCTCCTCTTAGTGCTCAGTTTAATTTAGGAATGATTGCCAATGGTGCTGCAGGAAAAACTTTAGAAGAAATAGAATCAATACTTTCCGCTTCTGAAAGTAAGCCTCAATTTACCAATAGCTACTTTTTAAAACTGATGAACAATCTACCTCAATTGGATTCTACTACTATCTTCCAGTCAGCCAATTCCATTTGGATTCATGACAAGTCACCTGTAAAGGCTGCCTTTCAACAAATTAACCAGAAGTATTTTCTTGCAGAAATACAGAATCTGGACTTTTCTGAACCGAAATCAACTGATATTATAAACCAATGGACCAAGAAACAAACACAAGGACGTATCTCTAAAATTTTGGATCAGACACAAGGTAATTGTATTCTAATCAATACGCTGTTCTTCAAAGGTGGATGGATTAACACTTTTGATCCGGCTGAAACCCGGCAGGAAGACTTTTATACTTCCAAAGACAAAAAACACCCGGTTAGTATGATGCACCAATCGGATACCTGGTTCGGATTTCATGAAACTGAGTTGTTTGAAATGGCTACCTTACGTTACGGAAACGATTCGTATGCCATGACAGTTATTCTTCCCAAGCGAGGTATACCCGTTGACTCATGTATAACAACATTTACCGAGACGAATTGGAAAGCATGGCTGACAGCATCAGATTCTATATCTCGAAATCTGGATCTGAAATTACCTTCTATCAAATTGGATTACAAAGCCGATATCATTCCTGTTTTACAGAAAATGGGAATCAATAATGCTTTTAATGAAAATTGTGCAGATTTTTCACGTATGACAGATATGTCTGCCTATATTTCTGAAATCAAACAATTTACCCGATTGGAAGTAACGGAAACAGGTACAATTGCAGCAGCAGCGACTATTACAAATGTTGTTTTTGAATCAGAAATAGTGCCGGAGATTACACCTTATCCATTCCATGTCAATCGTCCATTCTTGTTAGTTATCCATGAAAATAAAACAGGGTTAATTTTGTTTATGGGAAAGATGATGGATATGCTGTAATCTGAGATACTGAACATTGCAAGGGGAAAAAATAACTTTAGCAAGCAGAAAGCTTATCTATAGCATCCGTATTGTATAATCCTCAACATTAGAACGTGACATGAAGACACATACATTTTTCAAAAGTCTGATGACAGCCATCCTTTTCTTTCTTATTCCTTGGGAAGGGAAGGCAACCGGACTGTCCGGTGATGTCATCTATCTGCAGGGAGAAGAATGGGTATTATTGGGCAAGCCCATCGACAGGGATTCTATCCTGTATAATCGACTGATGGAATTTTTGCCGGAAAACCATTGCATCACTACCGCCAATTGGGAAGGCTATACCGCTTATTGGGAAGTGCGGCAATCTCATCTGTATCTGCATCATCTGGAAGTCTGTATCTATGATAAACAGAAGAAAGAAGAGTATTCACTCACTTATCAGCCAGACCAGTTGAAAGAAGTGTTTCAGCCCTACTACCAAGACGGGAGAATCTGTGCCCGCTGGTTCAGTGGGGAACTGCGTGCCGGAAAAGGTGAACTGGTGCGTTATGTACACAGCGGATTTGATCGCAATATGGAAACCGAACAAGTGATGGTGCTTCAACACGGTCATATGGAAAGCAGCCAAACTTACCATAATACCATACGGGCTGGCATAAAGATTAAAAATTCTCAGGATGAAATTATCCGACGCTTCCCCTGGCATCGCTTTCCGAAATACAAAGGGCAGCGCATTACTTTTTTCGTCAAGAATGTACAATGCAGTTCGGATGGTCACCTGGTGGATGTGGATGTAAGAACTATATTCGTTCGTCCCAAACGGGAAAACATTGAAGATGAGAATCATCCTTTGGCAAAAGCACTTAAAGAAGTACTGAAGAGTATTTATCCTTGGGAGGTGCTGTTTATCAACGGAAAGTGGACAACCGAGTTTTCAAGTTTTGCAATAGGCATTTGGGAGGATACACCAAAGCCCTCTCAAGAAAAGGATACCACAGAATACACCCTTATAGGTAAAGTCTATGGAGAAGAAGTGCGGCAGATTCCGCCTTATGATGTTGTCAAAATACCTGCAGAAGGTGCTTATTTGACCATAACCAGAGAGCCTTTTCAGGGTTGGCTGGCTGATTCTACCGGAACATTCAGAATTGAGCATTTAGACAAAGGTGAACATCATTTGAAGGTGCAGTTTATAGGTTTAACAACGTGTGATATCCTTATCAATGTGCCCATTCAAGATGACACTTTGCAACTTAGGCTTTCTTTGCCTTACGACTATATTGAAGAATATGTTTGCTCACCGGCCCTATCTCGTGAATACATAGACAAAGGGAAACCCAATCTGAAGCTCGTCGTTCCTATTGAAAAAGAAGAGGGCATAAGTAAGCACCCCTTTTGGAAGAAATATGGGGTTACTTATTACAGTTTCTTTCCTTTGAAAGAAGACGGAAAATTGGAATGTTATCTAAGCACTCCCAACCATCTGCTGACCGCTTACAACGAAGAAGTGTTCCGATATTTGGATAAAAAGTTCGGTAAAGGATGGCGCAAGGAAGTACCTCCTGGCATCTTCGGATTGGACCAGTCCTGAACGAACTGCGTGATTATAACTGGCTTATCAAGACTTTGAGCAGGAAATGTAAATATCCCGTTGCTCAGCGAAAAAAGAATAAAGGTTGTGTCTTGCAGGTGGAATATACTGTGAACTCGGAAGGTTATATCAGCAATGCTACGGTACTCAACCAAGCGTCCCGTACATTCCGACAGTCAGTGATGCAGGTTTTTCAATCGCTACGGAATGTACCAACTGTTTTACGCCCCGGAAAAAGCACTCTCAGCATTCAATTTTGGCTGGATAATATGGCGAAAGCCCCTAAATCAGATGTAATCATTATCGGGTATTCCTGGGATGACAAGCCAGTCTTAATGAAGTAGATGGGTGGAATGTCGTTTGTCTGAAATAAATCCCCCAATCAGTTATCGGCCTTTCATCAAAATACGTATCTTTACCGACAAACCATCAATATGCAGCCTATGAGAATGCGAACACCTTTTTGCCATGCAGCCCTATCAACACTTCTGTCAGCCGTGTCAATGCTTGCCATACTACTACTTTTATTGACTGGATGTCAGCGTAAACCAGTTGCAACCCACCGTGAAAACGGTTGGTATCATGTAACGGGCAACCCCAATGACAGCCTTTCTTTAGAACCTATCGTTACTACGAAAGATTTTAGCGTTTTACGATTGGATACGGATGCTTTTGGTAAATACGCAATTTTTGGACAGATACATCCGTATTATATGAACCGATGGACGGAAGAAACAGAAAAAGCCATTGGAAAACAGATCGCTTTTGCGTTTAATGATTCAGTAATCAGCAACCCCACTGTAAATATGAGGATTGAGAGTGGTAATTTTGCCATAACCTCTTGTTGTGATACATTATTGCCGGGAATTTATGAGGAACTGAATAAGGAAATCAATCTTTCTTACTCGGACAGTTTGACTAGACTTGCTACTGCCCGACTATGGAAGGAAGCAAGAGAATTTAAAAAGACTCTTACGGACACGACCTTTCTGAAAACCAAAGGTATGATGTCTTATGCCGCTGTTGATGCAATGAATGGCAACGGATTCAATCCGCATTATGCACATAATCAGGTCATTTATCTCAAAGCCTTGGATAGAGCAAGAAAAAAAATATCCATAATGAATGGGCATGTAATTTTTCCCTGTCAATGTGGTAAAGACCTGAATATATCAGATGATTTATTCCTGTTTATACAATCCTTATTTAAAGAGTGGAATCAATGGTTGGATACCGGCAACTATCAGTTAGTCAAAGATGAAGATGGTTTGTATATTGTTGAACCACTTCCTAATAAAAAGGATAAGCAGACCTCTGTTTCCCTTTCTTCTTCAAAATCGGAAAAACAAATTTCAACGGAAGAACCAATTGACCAAAGTGCCGGTTATCAGATAATAGAATCCCTGAGTAAAACCTACGGTACAGATCCAACCGTTATCGGCGATTTCTTGGATAGTCCACGCTGTCCTGCATTCTTAGAAGGTATGTTTTTTGACGGTTCTACATTGGTCTTTCAAGTGAGAGGAGATACCACTGTAGCACGGCGCACATTGGAAGCAGTAGCAAAAAGCGGAGCTTTCCAACTAGAGCCTGCTACAGCTGAAAGTTTTACTCAAAAGCAGTTGAAAGAGATTTTGAATATTATCGACAGTAAAAGAGAAAAACTTACAGATGAATGCTTGAAAACCAATTTGATGTCTTGGGGTATGGGTAGCCATCATATTCACGTAACTTTCATCATGGATACTCCGGAAGTCCGAAAAGCCTTCCGGGAAAAGATTATTGATTCACCGGCAGTGTTATTTGATGGAACGGCAGATAAGACACCTAACTATTGCATCGGTGTCAGCGATACCTTGGGCATCTTACTGCAATCTGACTATCCGGTCTATTCCACTCAAAGTAAACGAGCCACTTTTGTTTTGGTCAATCACAGCCAAGTAACGCTGGAATCCGGTGAATTTTGTTACATCACTTACGAAGACGGACAAGGCGTATGGCGGGACTTGCCTATTCATACCATATTTAATTGTGTAGCCCATATCATTGGCCCGGGAAAAACCAAACATTTATCCGGTTCTTTGTATCCGGAAATACATCACAACAAGTCTGGAAGATACCGTTTCTTCTATCCCGTTACTTTTACAGACACTGGAAGAGATGTTACTCTGATGGCGGAATTCAGGCTGACAGACAATCCACAAGAACTGGCAGAAGGACAGAAGGAAAAGAGACCTGCCGTACCCTCTACCCAAGATAACCGGCCAGCTGGAACTATAACAACGTCTATACCAGAAGTTCCGACGGATGATAATCACCTTCAAGTAGTAGAATGCATGCCCGAATTTCCCGGAGGGATGAAAGGTTGTCTGGATTTTATACAGGCCGAAATGCACTATCCTGAAGAAGCCAAGAAAGCAGGCATTTAAGGGCGGGTAATCTTGCAATTCATCGTAGAGAAAGACGGCACGCCCGCCCAGCCTCGAATTGTACGTAGTGTTCACCCTTTGTTGGATAAAGAAGCCTTGCGAATTATCCGACAAATGCCGAAGTGGACACCGGGAAAACAAGGAGGAAAGCCACAACGGGTACTTTATACATTACCCATCACATTTAAGTTGCCTAAGTCATAAACGTCATTGTCTGATCTAAATTCAACATGTACATGAAACGCTTTTTTATACCTTTCATATTGCTTGGATGCTTCATCCAACTGGAAGCACAAGAAAGAACAGCCTACGATACCATCCTGTTATTGGAGGACAAAATATGGAGAGCTGAAATCCCATCTGAAAAATCCTATACACAAGAAATGGAATTCCGAGATTGTGGATTGTATGCTACTTTCACTTACAATGGAAAGGAAGTCACAATGGAAGATTCTTATCATATTTGTGGTGATACAATCAAAACTTACTACAAAAAGGAATATAAGATTCTGGAATTGAGCGACAGTACGCTTGTTATCCGTTATATTCCCCAAAGATTGGTCATAGGCAATGGCCCTATAAAATACATCAACACGATTAACTCACCCGCCAGAATGTTTGGAAACGAACTTCGTTTGGATAGTATCTGGCGGAAAGAAAATATATGGAATTTAGGTGTAGTTCCTATTAAGGATGATAAAACAATTAACGAACCTCCCCAATGGACCGAATGGGGAACTGATTTGGAGAAATATTATGTCTCGCAAATGAAATATCCTGAGAACTTATTGAAAAAAAACGTGGCAGATCATTCTGTTGCGATGTTTGCGATTGATACATTGGGAGTTCCCGGTATAGTTAATATTCTGACTACCAACTACAAGGAATTCGATCAAGAAGTAATCCGATTAACCAAGGAACTGCCACACTGTCTGCCCTGTCGGGATGAAAATGGCAAACGGATAGAATGTTTTTATACCGTGTATGTACCGTTTCTTCCGCAGCATTACAGAAACAGAGTGAGGAAAGACAGTATTAGAAAAGAGGAATCATTGAAAAAAGGTTTTGTAGAAAGGGAAATGCCATTGCATTCTCTATGCGGCAGATTGATAGCCTATACAACTGAACCTCATCTGGAAGTGGGTGTCCCGGTCTGTTATCTGAATGAACGGGGCGATACCATTGTATCATACGGCAAGTACATATACTGTCAGTCGGACACCATCAAAGACATTGGCTTTGTTTATGAGAACAAGTCAAAGGATGCCCGGATTGTCTGTATCAATGATGCCGGCAAGGAACTGTTCTATGTATTCAAATATGACAATGGTTCCGATTACATTCAGGAAGGATTGTTCCGTATAATGGACAAGCAAGGGAAAATCGGTTTTGCTGATACCTTGGGGCATATAGTCATCCAACCTCAATACATGTTTGCCTATTCATTTAAAAACGGCAAAACCAATGTTACTCTCAAAGGTGAACAGAAACCAGTTACCGGATCAAATGGAGAAAAATACTATTGGGATAGCAATGACTGGTTTTATATCGACAAGAAGAACGGATATTTAACCGAATAAAAACATTTTACGATGAAATATGCGATACGACTCATTTTTCCGCTATGCCTTCTTTGAGGCGTAAGCTGCTCAAACAGGCAGAAGAAACTCCTGCCGGAAGTGACGGTGGCGACCTATGTTGCCATTATTAGCAGAGCAGATGGTCCTACAAACATTAAAGTAAGTCCCATGCAAACATTGAGGAAACAATCGGTCTTTGAAGGAACAGGGAACACAACTTACACTTCAAATGAGACAGCTTGCCAATAACCGGGAATATCTAAATTTCTGTAGTTTCTCATGTAGATTCAAACTTTAAATACTTTTGAAAAAAGGACGGAGTAATGAGAATGCATCAAAACAGCACTTCCATTTTCCGCCCTTGAATTTTAAATTTAACAACCAACCAATACTAATTCGTCATTTTCATTGGTCAAGCAATATGTTTTGCCTTTTGTTGTCTTTAACTTAATGCTTGCATGCTTATATTTAATTTCGCAAATGCCTCCATTTTTGGAGAGAATAATCACCTCTTCCAATTCTCCGTTTTTCCAACGGATATTCACTTCAAAGTTACCTTTTGCACAGAGTCCCTTCACTTCACCGTCTTTCCAAGCATCAGGAAGGGCTGGGAGCAGATGGATGAATCCCATGTGACTCTGCATCAGCATTTCGGTAACACCGGCTGTACCACCAAAGTTACCGTCTATCTGGAAAGGAGGGTGTGTGTCCCAAAGGTTATCCAGTGTTCCGTTCTTCAGAAGGTTCCCGTAAAGTTTGTAAGCATGATTTCCGTCATGAAGTCGTGCCCATTGATTGAGTTTCCATCCCATACTCCAGCCTGTAGCTCCATCACCTCTATGTTCCAAGACCACCTTCGAGGCCTGGGCGAGTTCAGGAGTAGTGATAGGCGAAAGGGTATGCCCCGGATGCAGGCCGAACAAGTGGTTTACATGGCGGTGTCCATCCTTCGGGTCATCAATATCCTTCGACCATTCCATCAACTGACCATAACGGCCTATTTGATATGGAGCGAGTTTTGCCAAGACTTCTTCCCATTGCCTGCGCTCCTTTCTGTCTACGCCCAATACTTTAGACGCATCGATGGCGTTCAAAAGGATTTCACGGATAACGGCATGAACGAAAGTGGCACCTTGGTCGATTGGACCATGCTCCGGTGAAGTGGATGGAGCTGCTGTATAAGTTCCGTCCGGCTTCTTCCAGAGATAGTCCACGGCAAATTGGGCGCTACTCTTGATAAGGTCATAACCGGTATTCTTCAAGAACTGTTTGTCGCGGGTATAGTCGTAATAGTCCCATACGTGGGTAGCTAACCATGGACCGGCCATCGGGTTGAAGTTCCACGACATGTCTTCACTTTCGAGTGGAGTTGTAAAGCCGAAGATGTTGCCCGAGATGGAAGCAGTCCAACCTCTGGCACCGAAGTAAGCTTGTGCGGTTTTTTCACCCGGCTTCACCAGAGTCTTGATGAAGTCAATCAAAGGCAAGGTACATTCTGCCAGGTTGGTAGAACCTGCCGGCCAGTAGTTCATCTGTACGTTGATGTTGTTGTGGTAGTCCACCCGCCATGGCCCGTCTACGTTATTGTGCCAGATTCCTTGCAGGTTTGCAGGCAAGTTGCCCGGACGTGAACTTGCAATCAACAGGTAACGTCCGAATTGGTAGTACAATTCTTCCAGATAGAAATCAGGCTTTCCCTTACGGTAATGCTTCAAGCGTTGCGGAGTCGGAATGTTGTCTGTCTTTCCGCCACCGTTCAATGACAGGGATACACGGTTGAATAAGGAAGCATAATCTTTATAATGTGCATCAAACAAAGCATCGTAACCCAGTGCCACTGCATCCTTCATCCATGCGGCCGTAGTCTCTGATGGATTCACGCCCACATATGCCTTCGGGTCATTGAAATCCGGATTGAAGTTGATTTGATAGTCGGTATCGGCTGTTACCAGAAATACCACTTCGTCCGCACCGTTAATACTCAGCTTGCCGCTTTGGTTGGAAAGTGTACCTCCCTTGGTCGTTGCATGAATACGGATGACATATTCCATTTGGTTATTGTCCAAACGCGCGGTATAAACCAACCCGTTGTTGCCTTCTGCTTCCATCTTTCCGGTAGAAACCGGATTTGGTTCATAGCTGAATACCAGATTTTGCTTGCCTGGTCTGTCTGCCTTGAAGCGGATGGCCATCACATTGTTCGGGTAAGAAATGAAGTAATTACGTTCATAAGCTACCCCGTCCTTATTGAATTGTACGATAGCCAAGGCTGAATCCAAAGACAGGATACGCTTGTAGTCACTCATGCCAATGGTGCTAAGCCCTGTTTCTATGTAAAACTCTCCCATAGTGGTAAAGTTCCCGAAGCGGAATGGTTTTTCTTTCCACGATTCGTAAGGTACTTCGCTGTTGAAGTTCTTTTGTGTCAGTAGCGTTGCCTTTTTTTCATCACCATCGATGAAAGCCTGACGGATTTCATTCAAGATATGAGCCGATTGCTTGTTCACGTTCCAGTAGGCTGCAGCTCCAGCCGAAGTATTCGGACCGCCACGCCATAAGGTCTTTTCATTGAGTGTGATACGTTCCGCTTCTACCGACCCCATGATATTGGCACCCAGGCTGCCATTGCCGACAGGGAGTGATTGCGACTCCCAACCTGCATCCGGATTGGTTGCCGTATCACCGGCTGATTCCGGTTTGGTTTCGCCTTTCCACATATCCGGGGTATTGCCGAACCAGACGGCTTTATTGACTAACGTGTTGGGGGTGTCGAACCAGATGGAAAGTCCGCGGGTATAGTCAGTGGCGTGTACGGACAATGCCGTACACGCCATGATTATAAATTGAAATATCTTTTTCATTCTTTTTAGATTACTTTTTGGCCTTTAAAATCTTTTCGATTTGATTGTCAAGTTTGGCTGCTGCTTTTTCGTATTTTTTGGTTGCACCAGCCTTAGTCTTGCCTTCCGCTTTTTGGGCGGCATCGTAAAGTTCCCAAAGCTTCAACCCGGCAGTAGCTTCCTTCTGGGCATCAGTGTAAGCGTCTGCATACGACTCCTGTGCTGCTTCCTGTTCAGGTGTGGCATAAGCGTGAGTATAACCCTTCACTTCGTTCCAGTATCCGCGGGTAAAGTCCGGAAATGTAACAGTAGCACAGTTGTTGTCCATTGAGATTGCACCAAGTTCGCCCAAAGCACACCATTCTGCCATGTCGTACACATCCATGTCGAGTGGTAAACCATGTTGCAAACAGTAAACCAGGCGGGAGTCCATCACATAGTCCATACCACCATGTCCCAAGTGGCGTCCCTTTTCTGCATACTTCTCCAAAATCGGGTGACGATATTTTTCCATCAATGCCTTTTTCTGTTCTGCGTTCAAGAAACCGTGAGCGTTGATGTTGTCCATCTTCGGAGCATCTGTACCTGTGAGTACATCACCTGCAATGGCAAATTCTTCTGTCGGATACTTGGTAGCATAACCTTTGGTACCGGTAAGCTTGAACAAACGGTTATATGGTTGCGGAGTCATCACGTTATGCTGGATTTCTACGACCTTACCTTTGGCTGTACGCATCAAGGTAGTAGTGTGGTCACCGTTACGGAATTCTTTCGGTTTCTTACCTGTGTTTTTTTCTACCCATTCCTTACCTGCGAAGCTTTCTGTATCCATGGCAATTAAGGTAGTGAACCGGTCGCCACGATGAATATTCATGCATTGTGCCACAGGGCCAAGACCGTGAGTAGCATAGAGGTCACCACGGTTTTCCATGTTGTACTTCATACGCCAGTGAAGGTTGTCCTTATCATTGTCATTCGGGTCTTTCCAGTAATGCTTCCAGAATTCAGACAATTCGTGGATGTAAGCCCCTTCCGCACGGATTACTTCACCGAATACACCGTCCTGAGCCATTAACAACGACTTCATTTCATAGTCATCGTAGCAGCAGTTTTCAAGAATGAAGCAATGGATACGAGTCTTTTCAGACAAGTCAATCAAGTTCCAGCATTGTTCAAGATTCATGGCCGAAGGAACTTCGATAGCCACATGCTTGCCGTTTTCCATTGCACACTTGGCTACAGGGAAGTGGTGGTTCCAGTCGGTTGCAATGTAAATCAGGTCTACATCCGGACGCTTGCAGAGTTCTTCATATCCCTTTTCGCCATGATAGATGGCAGCCGGAGCCAAACCTGCATTGCGGAGATGAACCTGCTGTGCTTCGGCACGCTTTTCTTCATAATCGCAGAGCGCAACGATTTTTACCCCGGGAATTTGGCAGAAGCGGATTACTGCCGACGGACCGCGCATACCCAAGCCTACAAAACCTACACGTACGGTCTTGATAGGAGCGGCTGTCAAACCCAAAACGTGTTCCTGACCGGCCGGACGTTCCGGAGTGTCAATCACGATAGTACCCTTGTCCCAATGCCATTTGGTGGAAGGTGACAACGACTGTGCATTTGCAATCTGAAATCCCATAGCCGACACTGCCAGCAATGCTACGGCTAACATTTCCTTCAATTTCACGTTAAAAAAAAGTTTTAAGATTAATGTCATAGTTTGTAATTTAAAAGGTTTATACTAGACTTTCAAGAATATTTTCTTTCGATACATCATCCATAAAATGCCATAAATGATGATGGCATTCACTACAGCTATCCATGTCGGGTAATAGTCACCCAAGAATTGCTCCAATCCGTGGAACAATGAATGGCCGATGCAGTTGAAGCTGATACACGATGCCAGCATGTAAGCTGCAATCGAGTTCATGCCGTACACCTTCAGCCATTCTGTATGCTTGCACCAGCCTTTGTAGTCGATAGTCCAAAAGAATACAGCCATTAGCAAAAAGCACCATCCGCTGGTTTGAAGCACCATGGAGCTGGTCCACAATTTCTTTATGACCGGTATCTGGAAACTCCACAACCATCCGGCGGTAACCAGTGCCACACCGGTAACTGCCAGCAGATGGAATTTTCGTACCGATTGTCGTTTTTTGTCTTTCAGGATATATCCGGCAAACAGGCCGGTCAAAGTGGTGACGGCAAAGTTCAGGCTGCTCAATATCCATGTATAGTGGTACCAGGGTGCGAAGACTACTTGTCCGTCCTGTACGGTGGCTGCATCTCTGAATCTTCCTAATAGGGTGCGGTCTATCCATTCGGCCAAATTCCCGTCCGGGGTATAGTTGCCGTTGCCGTATCCGTCCACACTGATAAACTCCATGCATCCCCAGAAGGCAAACAGCAATCCGGCGGCAATGACTATTTGGGTTTTGACTCTTGTATTCAGGAACAGCAGGGAGGCCGCTAAATATCCCACGGCTATGGATTGAAGGGTGTTGGTATATAGATAGATCCGTTCCGGATTCAAGGCAAGGAGATTCCCCTGGCACACCATACCGAATATCCACAGCAAGATGACTCGTTTCAATATACGCCGATATGCTTGTCCCTTGGCTGCTTCTTCCCGATAGCGCGACAAGGCGAACGGAATGGATACACCGCTCATGAACATGAACAGGGGCATCACCAAGTCCCAGGGCGACAGTCCTTCCCAATCCACGTGGGTGAAGTTCCACATGAAGGAGTTAAACCAAGGGGCATCGATGGCATGGGCCAGTGGATGCATGATGCCTTCCAAGGCTACCAGACAAAAAAGGTCGAATCCGCGCAATACGTCCAGCGACTCAAGGCGCTGTTTCGTGATGCTTGTTCTCATTCTGTTGCTACTGTGTTCGTTGTGGTGCATCATTTTTTCTTAAATTTATAATACCTCCGACGTTCTCGTTTAAGTTCATAACAAACGACAACTTGATCGTCATCGTCATTTTAATTTTCTGCGTAAATATAAGCAAAAATATAAAAATTCCTATAACGGACATAATCAAATCACCAATCGTATCTGCTGCCAACGGGATGAAGTGCAACATATAGGTTCAACAAAACTTAGCGACTGCAACTATTAGGTTTATAGTGACAGTCGCTGGGGTATCGCCAACATTCCGTACAAAAGTAACTCTAAGCCTAATGCAAGGTTTTGGCTTTTCCTGAATCCCGATGTTCGTTGTTTGGTTCTTTGGGTTATGTTACGGTTTTTCCTTCAGTCTAAATTAAAGTATAAATTCTTTAGACTTATGAAAGTAAATTCAGACAAAAGATATTATCTCAACGACTTATACTACAAGATTTAACTTAAAGATACAAGTGTTTAATAAATAAAATGATTAAACCATTTGAATGCTGTTCTCATCATGGGCGACTTAGTGAGCAAATATTCTTTACCGATGTTTTTAAAACATCAATTCGTGTTGTTTTTGTACTTATCTATTGGTCTGTAGGCACCGTTCATTTCAAATCCTTTTCTTATTTCCGTATGCTTTTAGCGGGTTAAAACTTGTATTATTCTTCAGTGAGCTTTAGACCTTTTTAAAACCTTTGTCTGGGTTTGGTCTTTTGTCCACTTTACCCGAATTAAATTTAGTGAATAATGCGAATCAGTAGTTGGCCTCCTGATTCAAAAAAATAAAAATTAACATATGTAAGTAGAGCAATGACCAACTTACCAAAGGTATGTACTAAAAGTCCTTTGGTAGCTCTTATCTTAAACGCTCTTTGAATTTCTGTTTTTTATTCAGCCGGTTGAAGAATGATTCTATAAGTTGTCTGAGCTTGGATGCAGCTTGCGAAAACAAGTCTCCGGCAGCTTTTTCCCTTTGTCTGATAACTTTCGGTTCGTTCTTAATCTCTTTATGTGGAGTAAGAACTTTGACCGGATTGCTATCACCCAAAAAAGAGAAGTCACTATAAATCTTGTCTGCAAGAATTAAGTACATGACAAAATTTTGAATACATCGAATTTAGGTGTGTATGTCTGTCGGAAAAGCACGTTTGAGATTTCCTCAAGACCATACTTGACCAATGACTTAGCCCTTCGCCCATGCTTCAGAATTTTTATCGGTTTAACGTATATATCTTTATGTTCACCAACGAGATACGCCCATACAAGAGCAATGCAGACCATCGCAAACAGACGTGCGATACGCCCTCTGTCACGCAGGTGGGTGTTCTCGATGTTGAAACCCGAAGATTTCATGGCACGGAATGCCGTTTTAATCTCCCGGTGTTTTTTATAGGTCGCTACTCCATCTTCAGGTCGGTTGAAACAGATAAGAATCTGAAGCTCGGGTATCCCGTCAGAGTTCTTGATTCGACTTCCGGCGAGATGGACATACTGCCCTTTGTGCAAAAAGAGCTTGTAGTAGAATTTCTCCTGTCCGACTTTAGGGGAGTTGAAGAGCCGCCATGCTCTGGTTCTTTCACCTGTGGAGGGCTTGACAATCCATATATCCTGCCGGATACGGATATAGTATCGAATCCTGTTGTCGTTAAGCCAACCAATCCACTCCTTGCCGATAAACTCGCGGTCGGCCACAAGGCAGTCGATGCAGCCATGTCCAAAAAGTCGGATGAACCGCTCCATGATATCCTTGCGTTCTTCCCAATTGGAATTGCCTCGTTTGTCCAAAAGGCTTAACAACAATGGAAAGGCATTGCCTTTGTAGGTGATGCCGAGGGTGAGTATATTGATGTTGAACTCTCCGAACATCCAGTTTGTGCGGTCCGTAATCAGAACCAAACCGCCCTTAACAGGAAGCAACGAAAAGATCATCCTTGCTACCAGGTCGAGGTTCAAGGCATAGTTGGCGATGAATCGCTGAATGCGGTGCATATTGGAATCACGCTCAACCGACGTAGGCATTGTCGAAGCCAGTTTGTGAAGGCTTACAGTCTGCACCACACAAAGTGCATGGAGCATATAAGCCATAAGCTTAATGCGGGCCAGATTCATCGAATTTCCAAAATACTCTTGCATAATCGGGAGGATTTGGTTAACTTTGACCAAGTCCTTGGAATCAGTAGTCTTCATAGAAAAAGCAGCGAACTTTACTTTAAAGTTACTGATTTTTAGGCTGTCTCTTATACACATCTCCGAGCCCACGAGACAAGAGGCAA
>ERZ1027051.674-NODE-674-length-15149-cov-6.094408_pt1 | contig 15149 bp, 9 predicted proteins | sample MGYA00519429_ERZ1027051 | MGnify/ENA primary metagenome ERZ1027051 (study PRJEB26926, sample SAMN06164598) | human gut metagenome | biome: ENVO:00009003; feature: ENVO:2100002; material: ENVO:00002003 | host: Homo sapiens | place: USA | collected 2012 ... | reverse complement strand
CTACACAAGGCTATTCGTCGGCAGCGTCAGATGTGTATAAGAGACAGATATTATAAGAATTTATATCTAGGTTTTAAAGGGCTGAACTATTATCAAAATTAATTATGTCTAAGGCTATAGGGGGCTATATGGAATATCTGTTATCTAAAGAAGAAATGCAGGCTGTAATCAACGGCGACCACGGCAATGTTTTTGCCGTACTCGGAATTCATCGCGATAAGGGCAGCAAAGAGGTCTTTATCCGCGCATATCAACCCAATACGCGTTCAATCGAGGTCCTGAAAAACGACGGCACGTCGCTGGGGATGATGACCAAACTTGATGATCGCGGCTTCTATCAGATTAACCTCGGCGTCGGGGAAAATTTCGCCTATCGTTTCAAAATCGAAAACGACTTGGGCAATACCTATATGGCCGAAGATGCCTATCGTTTTCAGTCGAATATCGGCGACATCGACGCCTATCTCTTTGCCGAAGGCACCCATCTTGATATGTATAAAAAACTCGGTGCGCATCCGATGACGATGGACGGCGTGGCCGGCGTAAGTTTTGCCGTCTGGGCGCCGAATGCCAAGCGTGTTTCCGTCGTCGGCGGCTTCAACAATTGGGACGGACGTGTCAACGTCATGCGTAAACATCCGACCTGCGGCGTCTGGGATATTTTTATTCCCGGCATCGGGCAGGGCGAACTTTACAAATACGAAATCAAAACCCAGCAGGACTACATACTGGTTAAGTCGGATCCGGTTGCTTTTTATTCCGAAAAAAGGCCGAATACGGCATCTGTCGTTTACAACATCGAAAATTATCATTGGGAAGACGAAAACTGGATGAACTACCGCGAGCAGGCCAACAGTTTCGACCGTCCGATGTCCGTTTACGAGGTTCATCTCGGTTCCTGGCGCCGCAAGGGCGAACATGGCGAAGAATATTTGACTTACCGCGAGTTTGCCGACTATCTTGTCCCCTATGTCGGCAACATGGGCTTTACGCATGTCGAGTTTCTGCCGCTGTCCGAACATCCGCTGGACGCTTCCTGGGGGTATCAGGTTACCGGCATGTTCGCGCCGACTTCGCGTTTCGGCAATCCGGACGATTTCCGCTATATGATTGACAAATTTCATCAGGCCGGCATCGGCGTCATCATGGACTGGGTGCCGGCGCATTTTCCCAAGGACGGTCACGGCCTTGTCGAGTTTGATGGCACGCATTTGTACGAGCATGCCGATCCGCGCAAGGGCGAACATACCGACTGGGGAACCAAAATTTATAACTACGGTCGTACCGAGGTCTGCAATTTTCTCTGCGCCAGCGCGCTCTACTGGTTGAAGGAATATCACATTGACGGTCTGCGCGTTGACGCGGTCGCTTCTATGTTGTATCTGGACTATTCGCGCAAAAACGGCGAGTGGATTCCCAATATCTACGGCGGCAACGAAAACCTTGAGGCCATATCTTTTCTGCGCAAGATGAACGAGCTTGTTTACGGCCACAACAAAGGCGCCTTTACCTGCGCCGAAGAGTCGACGGCCTGGCCGATGGTTTCGCGTCCGACTTCCATGGGCGGCCTGGGGTTCGGTTACAAATGGAACATGGGCTGGATGAACGACACGCTGCGCTATATCAGCAAGGATCCGGTGCACCGCAAATATCATCACGGCATGCTGACTTTCGGTCTGCTTTATGCGTTTAACGAAAACTTCATTCTGCCGATTTCACACGATGAGGTGGTACACGGCAAAGGCTCCATGCTGGCCAAAATGCCGGGCGACGAGTGGCAGAAATTTGCAAACCTGAGAGCCTATTACGGCTTCATGTTTACCCATCCGGGCAAGAAACTGCTGTTTATGGGCAACGAGTTTGGGCAGGATTGGGAATGGAACGCCGAAGAAAGCCTGCGCTGGCATCTGCTGCAATATCCGATGTATAAGGGCATGCAGAACTGTGTCCGCGACCTTAATCTGATGTATAAGGGAAATCCGGCGCTTTATGAGGTCGATTTCGACTACCGCGGTTTTGAGTGGATTGAACATTCCAACGCTGATGACAGCGTCATCTCTTATGTTCGCAAAGGCACGCAGCCCGGCGATTATCTGATTGTCATATGCAACTTTACGCCGGTGGTTCGCAGGGATTACCGCGTCGGTGTTCTGGAAAAATGCAAATATCAGGAAATTTTTAACAGCGACGATGTAAACTACTGGGGAAGCGGCGTCAAGAACGAAGGCTTTATGGAAGCGCAGGAACAGGAGTGGAATATGAAACCTTATTCCGTCCAGATAACGCTTCCGCCTCTGTCAACCATCGTAATTAAGCCGATACGCTGATTTTTAACATAAGGGAGAAAAACAATGGCAGGCAGCAAACCCACAATCGGAAAACCCTATCCGCTCGGTTCGGTTTACGATGGTAAGGGTGTTAACTTTGCCTTGTTTTCCGCTCATGCCGAAAAGGTTGAGCTTTGCCTGTTTGACAAAACCGGCGCGCAGGAGGTGCAGCGTTACGCCATAACCGAAAACGACAACAGCATCTGGCATATCTATGTGCCGGGACTGGAGCCGGGGCAGGTCTACGGCTACCGCGTTTATGGCCCTTACAGGCCGGAAGAGGGCAAGCGTTTTAATCCGAACAAGCTGTTGATTGATCCCTATGGCCGGCAGCTGGTCGGCAAGCTCATCTGGCATAAGGCCATTTTCGGCTACGACTGGGACAGTCCGGACAAGGATTTGTCTTTCTCCGAACTGGACAGCGCGCCCTATGTGCCGAAGTCCGTGGTTGTTGACGACGCCTACGACTGGGAAGGCGACAAACCGTTGCGCCGTCCTTTTGAAGATACCGTGATTTACGAAACCCATACCCGCGGATTTACCCGCCTGCATCCGAAAGTTCCCGATGCCAAACGCGGCACTTTTGCCGGCATGTCGCACCGGTCGGTTGTCAACTATCTTAAGTGGCTGGGCATTACCGCGGTCGAACTGCTGCCGATTCACGCCTTTTTCGGCAACCGGCACAAAAAGGGCTATATTGTTGACAATTACTGGGGATATGAAAGCTTTACCTTCTTTGCTCCCGAGCAGTCTTACCTGAGCCGTGACGATATCCGCGAATTTAAGGATATGGTCAAAACCCTCCACAGAAACAATATCGAGGTTATTCTCGACGTCGTGTTCAACCATACCGGGGAGGGCAACCAGCTCGGTCCGACTTTATGTTATCGCGGCATCGACAATGAATCCTACTATATTCTCAATCCCGAAAACCGGCGTTATTATTTTGATACGACCGGTTGCGGTGCGACGTTTAACGTTCAGCATCCGAATGTCTTAACGTTGGTTATGGATTCGCTGCGTTATTGGGTTAGGGAAATGCATGTGGACGGTTTCCGTTTTGACCTGGCAACGACGGTCAGCCGTCATAATCTGGCCTTTAGCCAGCAGAGCGGTTTTTTATATTCCACGCTGCAGGATCCGCTGATGAAGCAGAGCAAGCTGATTGCCGAACCCTGGGATGTCGGTTACGGCGGCTATCAGGTCGGCGGGTTTCCGCCGGGTTGGGCCGAATGGAATGATAAGTTCCGCGATGTCGTGCGCCGTTTCTGGAAAGGCGATTTGGGTCAGACGCCCGAACTTGCCAGCCGCATAGCCGGATCGTCCGATGTCTTTAATTATAACAATCGCGATATTTGGGCAAGCGTCAACTTTATCACGGCGCATGACGGTTTTACACTGCGCGATTTGGTAAGTTATAACGGCAAACACAACAATTCCAACGGCGAAGAAAACCGTGACGGCAGCGACAGCAACTGGAGCTGGAATTCCGGCGCCGAAGGCGAGAGCGACAACAAAACCGTCACTTCCAACCGCTACGCCCGCGGCCGGGCGTTGATGGCGACGCTGCTGCTGTCTTTTGGGACGCCGATGATGCTGGCCGGCGACGAGTTTGCGCATACCCAGTTCGGCAACAACAATCCTTATTGCCAGGACAACGTGCTGACTTGGATTGCCTGGGAGGCGATTACCGACGAGAACCGGAGTTTTGCCCGCTTTGTCAAAAAACTGGTGCAGTTGCGCAAGAAGCTCAGAATTTTCGAACGCCGTCATTTCTTTACCGGGCGTCCGGTCAGCCGCAGCGGCGTCAAGGATATTACCTGGTATACGGAAAAAGGCTGCGAGTTTGCCGAAGCGGATTGGCATGACGCAAACCGTAAGTCTTTGTCTTATTGCGTTTACGGCGGCAGCCGCTACGTCATGTGCATTTTTAATGCTGACTTCAACGAATTGAGCTGGAAGCTTCCCGATATTGACAACACGATGACCTGGAATCTGCTTTTGGACAGTTCTTCCAAATTTACCGGTGTGCCGGCCTCAGACAAAACAATCAGGGTTCCCGGCTGGAGCGTGCTGGTTTTTGAAATTAAACGATAGAAAACAAGGGGAAATCAGATGGAGGAAAATCTCAGGCTTCTGGCGGAAAAGTTAGGACTTTCGGTGCGCTTTTCCGACGCCGGACTGATTAAAAAAGATTATGAAGTCAGCGAAGACGTTATCCGCTTTATTGCCGACAGTCTGGGATTTAAAGCCTGGACGGCAGACGATGTCAATGCGTCGCTGGCCGAAATAGAACGCTGTCGCTGGATGCGAACGCTGGATACGATTTATGTCGTGGAAGAAGGTGATGTCGGTTTCAGCGCGGTTGTTCCCGTTTCGCGTCTCGGTGCCGCCTTTGATATTATTGCCGCACCTGAGAATTCCGGCCCCGGCATTTTCGGTCAGCTGTCTTTTCGCGTCAGTGATACCGGCGAGCGCTATGTTCTGGACGGTACGGAATTGGCCCGGATAGAGGTGCGCATCAATACGGCGCTGAGTTTCGGCTATTACAGCCTGACCTTTAAGATGGATGAAGACCTTTTCTTTTCGACTTTGGCCGTGGCGCCCCGCCGCTGTTTTGAAAATGCCGCTTTGTCCGGCGGCAAGGTCTGGGGTTTCAATATACAGCTCTATTCGCTGAAAAGCGAACGCAATTGGGGTGTCGGTGATTTTACGGATCTGTCCGAACTGGTCAAAATCGCCGCCCGCAGTGGCGCCAATGTCATCGGTCTCAATCCGCTCAACGTGCTGAATCATACCTATCCGGAAGACGCCAGCCCTTACAGTTCGCTGAGCCGCCTGTTTATGAACCCGATATATATCGACATTGAAAATGTGCCGGAATTTATGCCGTCCGACCGGGAGGATAATCTGGAGCTGATTAAGGAACTCCGCGGCAGCGAACTGATTAAGTATACCGAGGTTTATCGCCTTAAGGTAAAATTGCTGGGCGAATTTTACAAACGGTTCAAGTTCGGCAAGGACCAGAAGCGCCAGACGGATTATCAGCGTTTCTGCGAAAGCAAGGGCGTCGACTTGGACAAGATGGCCGTTTTCCAATGCCTGTATGACGAAAAATGCGCGTCGGGATGGTGCGGCGGCTGGCGGGCATGGGAAAAAGAGTTTCAGAATTTCAACACCGAAGCGATTCAAAAGTACATAACTTCGCACAAGGAACGCATAGAGTTCTTTAAGTTTATGCAATTCGAAGCGGAACGGCAGTTTGATCTGGCGCACCAGACCGCGGTAGAATGCGGCATGCGTCTCGGCTTTTACCGTGACCTGCCGGTCGGTGTCAATTCTGAAAGCACCGAAGTTTGGAGCGATCCGGAACTGTTTATTCCCGGCGTCGGCGCCGGCGCGCCGCCGGACGCTTTCTTTCCCGCCGGACAAAAATGGTGTCTTGGCACCTTTAACCCTTTTGTCCTCAAAGAAAAATGCTATCAGCCGTTTATCAAAATCCTGCGTGCCAATATGCGTTCGGCCGGCGCGTTGCGCATTGACCATGTTATGGGATTGATGCGGTTGTACATAATTCCCGACAGCGGCACTGCCGGAACTTACCTTTATTTCAATTTCCGCGATATGCTCAATATCGTCGCGCTGGAGAGCCATTTGAACCAGTGCATGATTGTCGGCGAAAGCATCGGCAACGTGCCCGACGGTTTCATTGACACGCTGCGCGCCCGCAATGTCTATTCTTTGGGCGTCCTCTGGGCTGAGCGTTTTGACGCCGGCTGGGGCGATTTTCGCAGTCCGCAGCAATATCCCGAATATGCGTTTACTTCAATCGGTACCCACGACATGGCGCCGTTGCGGATGTGGTGGTTCGGATATGACATTGCTCTCATGCGCAGCTTGAACATTATTGACAATGATGAGACACAGTCCCATGCCTACCAAAAGCGCGAAGTCGATCGCTGGAAGCTCCTTCACGTTTTGGACATTAACGGCGTCTGGCCGGAAGACAATCTTCGCAAAGGCGATTATATCTACGGCGAAGCCTATCCCGAAGGAATAGAAGAGGCGGTTCACCGTTTTGCCGCCCGTTCGGTTTCCAAAGTTTTTCTGGCGCAGCCGGAAGACATTTTTCATGTTGAAAAAATGCAGAACCTTCCGGGCATCGACCGGGACAAACATCCGAACTGGCGTCGCAAGCTTCCGGTCGATTTGGAAAAGTTTGAAACCGATATTGCCTATATCCGCAATATCAGGGCCATCCGGCGCGAGAGGTAGCCGGCACCCGCTTAAAGGAAAAGGCCTTCCCGTTCTGGAAAGGCCTTTTCTCTGCCCCGATTACCTCCGCGTTCTACTTGAGGTAATCCAAAATCGACAAGCTCATGGTCGTCTGCATGACCGAATAGGAAGCCTGCAGGTTTTCTACCGCCAGCAGCAGTTTGGTTGCAGCCTCCGTCTTGTCGACGTTTTTCAGTGACGAAATGTTGTTTTCCAGATTGTTTTTTACCAACGTCTGGTTTTCCGTCACGTTGTTTAACAGTACCGTGTTTGAATTGGTTTTGGCCAGAATTGAATATAAATCCGGATTGGAAGTGGACGTATCGGCCGAAGAGTTGAACAGGGCGTTCTGAATCAAATCCAGCGAGCCCATTACCCGGTCCATAGCCTGATCGGAGTTAATCAGGCTGTCCGTGCCGTCGGCCGGATTGCGCGTGTCGACCAGATTACCTTGGGCAATTTGACCGAGGGCGCGGAACATCTGTTCAAACACCGCGTCCTGCCCGTTGATGTCAAAAGTCAGGCTCTGGTTGTCGGAAATCATTTTGCTGGAAGACAGGGTGCCGCCCTGATAGTAAGACTGGGTTTCCATGCTCCATTTTCCCGAAGCGTCAATAACCTGCGGGTTTCCTTCGGCCGGCAGATATCCGGGATCGGCGGTTACATAAAGCGTCGTGCCGTCGTCGCTGATGCCCGTAACCTGAACCCGCGGCACGGTGTTGCTGCCGAAGCCTTCCATGTTGATGACCGAGCCGACCGGGAAAGAGGTCGAGAAGGTAACGTCGTCGTTGGGCGAAATCGTTGTGCTTTCCATAATCGGCGTATCTTCGTCAACCGTGATGGTTTTGCCGTCGGAAGAAACGGACTTGATGGTATAGGCTTTGGCGTTTGCCCCGGCGCCGTCGCCGCCGATGACGATGGTGTCACCGGCTTTCAGGGAAGAAAACGCGCCATGCTGGGTAGCCTTGATTGTTCCGTTTTCGCGGTTAAAGGTCAGGTCGCCGGTCGTGCGGTCGTTGGCGGTAATGCCCTCTTTCAGAAAACCGCCGGCGTTTCCGGCCGTCAGGGTGGCCGTATTGCCGCCGGTTGAGGCAATTGTCAGGTCGCCGACGCTTTTTCCGTCCATCGACATGTTGGTCAGGTTAGCCGCGGCGCTTTCCGGAAATTTGATGTTGATGCCGTCATAATAGTTCTGAAAGTCTTCCAGCGAGTTGAACGGGAAGTTAATCGGCGCCTGGGTCGTGTTTCCGCCGCCGAACAGATATTTTCCGTTAACAAAGGTATTGAGGCTGTCAACCAGCATTTTCAGCGTCGAAAATGCGGTTGTCTGCAACTGTTTCATTTCCTGATATTGGTCGTTGCTCATCGTGTGCGGCTCGCCGGTCGTAACGCCGTTGGCTTTCAGAACCGTTGAACTTCCGTTAATGGTGTACAGCGGGAAAGAAAATTTGGTGCCCTCGAACTTAAATTCGGGATTGCTCGGCAGCTTGTCCTTCAGCGCGTTCATGATTTCTTCGGCGCTGGTCAGGCCGCTGATGTCGATGTTATTGCCGTCGCCGTTGGTTGCAAAGGTATATGTTGTGCCGTTAACGGTCAGGGTCTTGCCCAGATAGTCGTTAATGTCGTTGCTTGAGAAACTGATTTCGCCGCCGGTATAGTCAGGCGTAAGGTTTCCCGTCAGTGCGCTGCTTTCCGATTTCGGCGTGCCGGTTTTGACGCCGTTCGCGTTCAGGATGGAAGACGTGTTGTCAACCGTGTACAGCGGGTAGGAAAAAGTCGTGCCGTTAAACGTGAATTTGTCATTGGCGGGCAGTTTGTTTTCCAGCGCGTCCATCACGTCCTGCGCGGAAGTTGCGGCACTGATGTCGATATTGTTGCCGATGGCGTCTTCCGCAAAGGTGTACGTGGTGCCGTTAATCGTAATCGAACGTCCCAGATAATCGGCCTTGTTGTCGCTGGTAAAAGTGATTTCGCCGCCGGTCTTGTCCGGGGCTTTCTGGGTCGACGTATCGCTGACCGAACCGCTGAAAGAAGTCAGCATGCTTTTAAAGTCCTTGATGGTCGACTGAATGGATTCCAGCGATGTGTTGATGGTGTTCAGTTCTACCTCAAGAATGCTGTTGTTTTCCATATAGTTGTTGTTTACGGTCAGCGCCGCCTCCAGACTGACAATGCTGTAAGCGCTCATGCCGTAGCCAGAATAGGTCTGCGACTTCAGGCCCGTAATCGACTGAAAACTGTACTGATCAACCAGCTGCTTGTTTTTAAGCGCGCCGTTCATCATGTTAATGTAAGTTGAATAAGTTGGAACTCTTACCATGGCAATACCTCCTAGTTAACCATATTCAGCAGCATGTCCAGAATTTCTTTGGACGCCGTAAACATTTGAGCGCAGGCCGCGTAGCTCTGCTGAAAGACAATCAGCTGGCTGAGTTCTTCGTCCATGTCAACGCCGCTTATTTGCGCCTCTTTGGTTGAAATCGAATTTGTCAGCTCCTGCTGATATGCCAGCGTTTTGGATGCTTCGTTGGTTTCCGACGCGATGTTGCCGACGAAGGTCGATGCGTAGTTGGACAGGGTGGTTGACATTGACGACAAAGTGCCCGATTGTCCGAACGACTGCGATTCCGTAAAGACCTTGACCATTTCGTTGGCAATGGTGTTCGATGCCTGGTTGAGCTTGTATTCGCTGCTGGCAACGTCATACTGCGGCGAACCGTTGGCAATCAGGGCCGGGGTCGTCTGCAGCTCTTCGCGGACGCTGATGGACGACGATACGCCGGCATTCGAAGGCGCCAGACCGAGTTTTTCAATAACGCCGCCCTGGCCGCCGGGAGCTACGCTTTCGCTGATTTCCATCTGCTCTCCGGACGCGTTGACAATTCGCAGGACATAGCCGTTGCCGTTCGGAACCAGCGAGGCCTGAATGTTTTCGTTCAAGACCGGATCGCTGTTGATTTTGTCAACAATGGTCTGCAGGCTGTCGTTCGGATAAATGTTGATGGAACCGTAGTTCAGACCGTGCGACGTATCCGAGAAGTTAAGGGTAACGACGTTTTTCAGTCCTAGGTTCATGCCTTTGCTGACAACTTTTGAGTCATAAATGGCTTCGTTGGTGTTGCTGACGAAAAAGTCGTTCAGTCCGAAGAAGCTTGAGAAACCTTCGGCAGTACGGTCGTAAGTGCCGTCACCGTTGGCGTCGAACTTGATGCTGACGCTGCTCTGTTCGCTGCCGACGGTCGAACTTGCCTCGTCCATAATGGCAATGCTGTATTCGCTGTCGCCGGTGTCGATAACCAGATGTCCGTCGTCGTCAAAGCCCGCGGAGGCCTGCGGCAGATTGGCGCCGTCGGGTGATTGCAGCCAGTCGTTGATACGCTGGGTCATCTCGGCAACGGTGCCTTCGGTAAAGCCGAGACCGCCGTTGAGGTTGGTTGTGGCAACCTGATTGCCTTCCGAGTCAAAGATGATGAAACGGACGTCGCCGTTTTCAATACTGATATGCTGCGCATTAGGGTCAATAAAGCTGCGGGTGCCGGTCAGCGACGACGGCGTGTTTGGGTAAGCCGTACCTTGGTTGTGAATGGCGTTAATCTGCGTTTTCAGAACGCCGGCAAGCTCGTCCAGCTGCGATTGCAGCGAGGGCAGGGTAACGTCGCGGATTTCGATGAGCCCCTGAATTTCGCCGCCGGCAATCTGGTTGGTAATGTCGACGCCGTCAACATAAATTCCGGAAATGCCGCCGCCGGCATAGGAAGTTGTCGCGCTGGCCTGGGCAACCGAGTTGTGGCTCAGCTTGTGAACGTCGCGGTCAAGCAACGTTACGCCGTTTTTGGTCTGGATGACCATTTCGCCGTTTTCGCGTTTGAAATAATTGATGTCAATCAGACCGCTGAGATCGCGCAGGGCAGAGTCTCGCTGGTCTTCCAAATCGGCAACGCCGTCATAGCCCAAGACCTGATATTTGACGATTTTGTCGTTCAGGGTTTTCAGTTCGTCCAGCAGGTTGTTGATTTGGTCAACGTCTTCCTTGATGCTCATGTCAGCATCGCCGCGGAGTTTCTGTATTTCTTCCGAAAGGTAGTTCAGGCGTGAAGTGACCGTGTTCGCCGCATTTAACAGATTATAACGCCCGGTCGCGGAAGTGACGTCGGTTGAAAAGGTGTTGAAAGCCGCCTGAAGGTCTGCAACGCTGGCCGAAATGGAATCATCGCCTTCCGGCGTGCCGAGCAGGGTTTCCGTCTTGCTCAGATACTGGCTTTTGCCGTTGGCCGTACCATAGGCATTGTTTGCCGCCAGAAAACTCCGCAGCAGGCCTTCGTTGACGGTACGGGTAATATTGCCGAGGGCGACGCCGGCGTTTTGTCCGGCCAGAACCACGTTCTTCTGCGCCGCCGTCTTGCGGGTATAGCCTTCCGTATCCACGTTGGCGACATTGCGGCCGATGATGTCCAGCTGCTGCTGCGCCACTTTCATTCCGGTAAGGGAAGTTTGCAATCCTGATAATAATGCCATGGTAAAAACTCCTATAAAGTTCTGTTTATCGCTATTGCGTTTTTACTGTTGTCCAGCGGCGAATACTTGCCCTGGCTTCCGTACGAAGTTGAGCATGCCTTGGTACGGTTTTTGGCCAGATTGACAATGGAATCCATAATCGTCTGGCTGACTTTCATTCTGGTTTGCAGAAGCTTGCTGTTTTCATGCTGAAGTTCGTCAAGCTTCAGCGCTTCTTCGCGCAGGGTCAGCTTGTCTTCCTGATCCAGCAGTTTCAGTCCTTCCTGATTTTTGATAAAAAAGGCCACAAAGGAACGATAGGCCGTAACCAGTTTGACTTTTTGCTCGTATAATGCGGCGACTTTGTCCGTCTCGAACTTCTCCAGAGCGTCGTTTTCTTCTCTGAGCAGCTCGGAGAAACTGCGGACAATGTCCAGATAATCCGCGGCTTTGGCTTTGATTTCTTCTTTCTGCGACAGGTTTTCCATCTTACACCTCTTTGTTTTTTGTTCCGTCGATAAAGCCCTGAGACTGAACTTCCTGCATTTCCAGAATGGACTTCATTACATAGTCGGCGACCCCGACGGTGCCGGTCTTGGCCATTGCCTTGCCGTATTCGTTTATCAGCAGCGAACGGAAGACTTTTTCGCCGTTGCCGCCGCCGAACATTCCGTCGGTCGAAATTCCCTCAAACATGGTTTCGACCATGCGGCTCAGGAAAAAGGCCTCAAAGTCCTCGGCCGTCTGTCTGATTTCTTCGGTACCGCCGTTTTGGGCGCTTGCCATCAGGCTTTTCTGGCGCTCAATGGCCAGTCCGCTGTAGTCGGTATGTAATGCCGGGCTCATCATCTTAAATTACCTCAATATCTGCCTGCAGGGCGCCGCTGGCCTTAATGGCCTGCAAAATGCTGATAAGGTCGCGCGGGCTGACGCCGAGAGCGTTCAGGCCGTCTACCAGTTCCTGCAGGTTGACGCCGGTATCCAGAACGCTGAGTTTGGTTTCGACGCTTTCGTTAATGTCAATCGCCGAAGTGACGCCCGTAACCGTCGTGCCGTCGGAAAACGGCAGCGGCTGCGATACAATCGGCATGTCCGTAATCTTAATGGTCAGGTTGCCCTGGGCAATGGCCAGACGGTTGATTTTGACGTCTTTGCCGATAACCACGATGCCGGAGCTTTCGTCAATGACAACTTTTGCCGTCTGGTCGGGCTGCACCTGCAGTTGTTCGATTTTAGTCATCAGGTCGACGATTTTGTCCCTGTACTGATCCGGGACGTCCAGCTGAATGGTTGCCGGGTCGGTCGCTTTGGCCGTCTGCTCTCCCAAAAAGGCGTTAATAGCGTCCGAAACCCGCCGTGCTGTCGTAAAGTCGGGGTTGCGCAGGGCAATGCGGATAGTGTCCAGGCTCTCCAGCGAAAAAGGGATTTCATTTTCAATAATCGCGCCGTTGGCAATGCGTCCGGAAGTCGGAACCCCTTTGGTGACCGAAGCTGTTGCGCCGCGGGCCGAAACGCCGCCGACGGCAACCTGCCCCTGCGCCACGGCATATACTTCGCCGTTGGCACCGACCAGCGGCGTGGCAATCAGCGTGCCGCCCTGCAGGTTTTTGGCGTCGCCGAGCGCCGAAACCATAACGTCAATTCGGCTGCCCTGTCTGGCAAAAGCCGGCAGATTGGCCGTAACCATGACCGCGGCAATGTTCTTTGACTTCAGCTGACCGTCGCGCGAGTTGATACCGACGCTGTCCAGAAGCGAAACCAGGCTTTCCTTGGCAAAATTGATTGATTTGATGTTGTCTCCGGTGCCGTTTAAGCCCACAACCATGCCATAACCGACCAGTTGGTTGTCTCTGACGCCCTCGAAATCGGCAATATCTTTTATGCGCGATGCCGAAAATGCCGGCAGGCTTAACAGCAGGCTGACAAGCATAACCAGTGTGAAAGTGGCTGTTTTCTTAAACTTCTTTGCATTCATAACGCAAAAACTCCGCAAAAATCACATTAAACTTATATGTTTATATGCAAAATGCGTGCCAAATATTGCAAAGGCGGTTTTTTGTGCCTAAATCAATTATATGCTTGTCGGCATTTTCCGTACAACTATACTGTAAATGTCAGACCGGAATATAAAAACTGAAAGTGTTGGGATAAATGTTTAGGACGTTGCTGATTCTGATTGAACATTTTAAACTCGGACTTCTTGGATTCGTTATTGTAATGGCTATCTTATTTACGATCTATTCGCACCGGGTTTATTCGCCGCAGAATATGGGGACGGCCGTCGATACCGTTTGTCTGGAGGCTTTTTCCGCTGCGGTTCCTTGTTAATTTGCTGCCTTTGGGAGAGAACCGATGCCGTCGCGACGCGAACCGATATGGACGGGTAATTTTATTGCCGTCAGTTTTGTGAATCTGTTTGTCTTTCTGAGCTTTCAGATGATTTTTCCGACCCTGCCGCTTTATGTCAAAAGTCTCGGCGGGTCTGATGCCGTTATCGGCCTTGTCATGGGTATTTTTACGGCCGCAACCCTGATTGCCCGGCCGACGGCCGGCATTCTGCTTGACCGGATCGGCAAAAAGAAAGTGCTGCTTTGCGGTCTTGGCGTTTTTACCGTTATGGTTTATCTCTACGGCATGGTCGGCAGCATTGCGCTGATTATTCTGGTTCGCCTCGGCCATGGCCTGGGCTGGGGGCTTGCCGGTACCTCGACGGCCACTATTGCCGCCGAAATCATACCCAAGTCGCGTTTTGCCGAGGGAATGGGCTGGTTCAGCCTGGCCAACGGGTTGTCAATGGCCTTTGCGCCGGCTCTGGGCATTTATCTCGGCGGCCTTTGCGGCCTGCGCAGCGTGTTTCTTATTGCCGCAGCCATTGCCCTGGTAAGTTTTGGCATCGGTTTTTTCATCAAATGCAGTCATCGCAAAAATGCGCGGCTGTCCAAGCGTCTGAAGGTTGAAATTTACGAAAAGTCGGTTATTCCGACTGCCGTGCTGATGTTCTGCCTGACTTTCACTTTCGGGTCAATTATCAGTTTTCTGCCTTTATATGCCTATTCGCAGGGGATAAAAAGCATCGGCGTCTTTTTTTCCGTTTATGCGGTTGTCATTCTGATTACCCGTCCGCTGGTCGGCAAAGCCGTTGACAGGTTTGGCTTTGACGTTGCCATAATCCCCGGCTTTATGCTGTTGTTTGTCGCAATTGTCATTTTGTCGGCAGCTTCGGTCCTGCGGGAGTTTCTGTTGGTTGCCGTCATTTACGGCATCGGCTTCGGCGCTTTGCAGACGACCATTCAGACCATGGCCGTGCGCGATGTTCCTCATTACCGTCTGGGCGCCGCCAACGCCACGTTGTTTACCGGTCTTGATTTGGGCATGGGCATCGGCGTTATTGTCCTCGGGCTTATCGCCGACCGCTGGGGTTATCGGAGCATGTACCTGTTTACATTGATACCGGTGGTTTTTTCTGCGCTGTTTTATCTTTTTTATGCCCGCCGGCACCGGCTGCCGTCGTCGTTGCTTGTCGGCGGCGGTCATTAGTCTTCTGAAACGGCTGATATTTTTGCCTTGGCAAATTTCCGAAGATACAGATAATTTTGTGTTGCGCGGCGCCGATCTCTGTGTTATCAAACCTGAAGAATGATAGAGATAAACGACATAACCGTGCGCATTGGTTCCAAAGTGCTTTTGGAACATGCTTCCGCGCATATTTCCGACGGCCAGAAAGTAGGTCTGGTCGGCGCCAACGGCTGCGGAAAATCAACGCTGCTAAAGACTCTGGTCGGAGAGATTCCGGCACTTGGCGGTGAATTTAAGTTCGGGCAGAATGTGGAATGGGGATACTTTGACCAGCATAAGGCTGTCATGGAAAGGTTCGATCCTGAACAGACTGTGCTTGATAATTTCTGGGAGGCATATCCTGATTATCTTCGCGAGGAGGTAAGAAGTGCACTTGGAGGCTTCTTATTTTCCGGCGAGGAGGTTGAGAAGAAGATGGGGCAGCTATCCGGTGGTGAGAAGGTTCGCTGCCTGCTCTCCAAGATGATGATTTCCGGT
>ERZ1027051.661-NODE-661-length-15376-cov-5.804778_pt1 | contig 15376 bp, 9 predicted proteins | sample MGYA00519429_ERZ1027051 | MGnify/ENA primary metagenome ERZ1027051 (study PRJEB26926, sample SAMN06164598) | human gut metagenome | biome: ENVO:00009003; feature: ENVO:2100002; material: ENVO:00002003 | host: Homo sapiens | place: USA | collected 2012 ... | reverse complement strand
TGGAACTCATCGGTAAATTCCAGATTTTCTGCATCCTCCAGCAGTTCCAGGCGCAAGGCTGAACAGAATGCCGGATGCCACTGCAGCTTTTGGGACTTTTTCTGATTCTCCTGTTGATTCTTCTCCTGTTGATTTTTCGTTTGTTCTTTTTCCAAATGTTCTCCTTATATTATATGTGGTTTTTGCTTTTATTTCAACGCATAAAAATTGCAGACTGTTAAACCCTGACCGTCAAACTCAGACCGTCAAAACCTGACTGTCAAAACCCGACCGTCAAAGGCACATTAAAGTTCACATCTTTCACTTATACAACAAAACAAATGGGATTTCTGGCAGAAACTGCCACTGAAAAAAGATATGATTACTATACCATATGTTTATGACCGCTGCAAGAAAAAACATCCCGAGCTGGAAAAACAATAGGAAAAACAAAAAGCCATGCAATGGAAAAATCCAATACTGCATGGCTTTACAAAATTAATTTTATACCGCAGGGATTACATAACCTGCCAGCTTCATTTCCTTTGTGAAATCATCGACAGACATTCCCGCTTTTTCTGCACCTGTTTCCACGGTGATGATCCCATCCTGCACCAGAGATGCATATGCACGAATCTGTCCTTCGCGCTGACCTTCCACTCTTCCTTCGCGCTGACCTTCCATACGCTCCTCATTCAATTCATCTGCCATCAAAACACGTAATGCCTCACACATGATCCTTTCACTTCCTTTCCATTCCAGTACTTTCTCCATGTTACTGTTTACAATGACCTGCAGCACGATATCTGCAAGATTCTTCTCCCTTCCCTCAAAGGTACTCACCTGCAATAAATACTGACGCATCAACGATTCCTCCAGATGATTCGTCAATGCTTTTAGCTGTACATGCATATCCGTGTCCAGTTCCGATGATGCAATGATCTGCACCGGAAACATCACACCATAGACATAGTAAATCCCGGCTGTTTCTTTTTTGCATTCATATCCGGATTTTTCCAGTTCCTGCATCAGCTTCACTGGCTTGCGGTCTCGAATCAGTGTAATGGTAATCTCCTCTGCCGGAATCTCATCCACATGATTTGGTAATACTTTATACAGGCATGCATACGCAACCGCCTTGTAAAAAGTATCAATGTTCAGCTCATCCTTCGGGGATTTATATTCAAAAATGTTGTGTTTCCGGAAGATCTTCCCAATTTCATTTTTTATTTTGCAGTCCTTCTTTACTTTTACAACCGTACAGTCAATCTGCAAAGGTTTCTCCGTAAGCTGGAACTCATCGGTAAATTCCAGATTTTCTGCATCCTCCAGCAGTTCCAGGCGCAGTGCCGAACAAAACGCCGGATGCCACTGCAGCTTTTGGGACTTTTTCTGATTCTTCCCCTGTTGATTTTTCGTCTGTTCTTTTTTCAACTGTTCTCCTTTTATTATATGTAACTTTCACGCTTTTTTCAACGCACAAAAATTGCAGACTGTTAAATATACGTAAAATTCACATAGTTCATTTATACAACGAAACAAATGGGATTTTCGGCAGAAACTGCCTCTGAAAAAAGATATGTTTACTATATCATATGTGTATGCTCGTTGCAAGAAAAACAGTCCCGAGCGACTAAAAGCCATGCAATAGAAAATTCATACTGCATGGCTTTACGAAATTGATTTTATACCGCAGAGATTACATATCCAATCTGCTTCATTTCTTTCACGAAATCATCGACAGACATTCCTGCTTTTTCTGCACCAATTTCCACTGTAATGATTCCATCCTTTACCAAAGTTGCATATGCACGAATCTGGCCTTCACGCTGACCTTCCACGCGTTCTTCATTCAATTCATCTGCCATTAAAACACGTAATGCCTCACACATTGTCTGTTCACTTCCTTTCCATTTTTGCACTTTCTCCATGTTACTGTTTACAATAACCTGAAGCACAACATCCGCAAGATTCTTTTCCCTCTCTGTAAAAACGCTAACTTCCTGCAGATACTTCCACATCAGCGGTTCATCCAAATTGTCAGTCAGTGCCTTGAGCTGTACATGCAAATCCATATCCAGTTCCGATGATGCAATGATCTGCACCGGGAACATCACACCACTGACATAATAGATTCCGGCTGTTTCTTTCCTGCATTCATACCCATCACTACTTAACTTCTGAAGAAGCTTCACTGGCTTGCGGTCTCGAATCAGTGTAATGGTAATCTCCTCTGCCTGAATCTCATCCACATGATTTGGTAATACTTTATACAGGCATGCATACGCAACCGCCTTGTAAAAAGTATCAATGTTCAGCTCATCCTTCGGGGATTTATATTCAAAAATGTTGTGTTTCCGGAAGATCTTCCCAATTTCATTTTTTATTTTGCAGTCCTTCTTTACTTTTACAACCGTACAGTCAATCTGCAAAGGTTTCTCCGTAAGCTGGAACTCATCGGTAAATTCCAGATTTTCTGCATCCTCCAGCAGTTCCAGGCGCAAGGCTGAACAGAATGCCGGATGCCACTGCAGCTTTTGGGACTTTTTCTGATTCTCCTGTTGATTCTTCTCCTGTTGATTTTTCGTTTGTTCTTTTTCCAAATGTTCTCCTTATATTATATGTGGTTTTTGCTTTTATTTCAACGCATAAAAATTGCAGACTGTTAAACCCTGACCGTCAAACTCAGACCGTCAAAACCTGACTGTCAAAACCCGACCGTCAAAGGCACATTAAAGTTCACATCTTTCACTTATACAACAAAACAAATGGGATTTCTGGCAGAAACTGCCACTGAAAAAAGATATGTTTACCATAGCATATCCCCACCTTCCTGGCAAGGAAAACTTTACGTATACTGCATATATGTAATTGCAAAATGTATTCTACCTGTGACCATCATAAAAAAGACACACAATGCGATACTCTCTCACATTGTGTGTCTTTTCTTAAATCCCCATACTAATCAAGCAGGAACAAATTCTGGGATTCCATTTTCACAGTAGTTTTTCCCACCCTTGGTGTTCCATCCGGATTTTTGGACTTATTGTTATAAATTTCAAAAACAATATCCCCTTCCTTCTTTTTGTTTTCCCCTGTCGTATCATAAATAAAGTAATACTCACCCATATTTTTCAGGTTTTCAAACACATATTTTTTAGGATTCCCCTTCGTTGCTTTTCCCTCAATCACCGTTCCGTCTTTTTTGTAAATTTTATCTACGTAAGTTCCATCTTTGTATTGGATCGAACAGGTCAGCTTCGTTCTGACGGTATTCAGTTCGACCGGGCTGAAGCGGATTTTTTCCTTAGTGCCGTCAAGGTTATTTCCATATTCTTTCATCCAGTTCATCTTATACACCAGATTCGGATCACTTCCATTTCCGGACTCCTCTTTTAAAAGCTCCGCCTCTTCATTCAGAATCTCAACCATTGGTGGCTCATATGTGGTACGGTATGCGGCAATCATCGTATTAATGAAAAGTTTTGCCTCCATATCTCCATCTACCGTAGAATGACCTACTCCGGAATAAAAAACATTTCCCTTACTGTAAATATAGTAATTATTGGCGGCATCATTCGGGGAAGCCCCATAGGTGGCACCGGTTCCATCTCCGTTTGAAGCCGTACCCGCCCATGCACACGGATCTCCGTTCTCATTATCCGAAAGACAGTACCAGACCGTAACTTCTGGATCTTCCATGTCCAGCTGATACCACTGCCCATGCGTTGATGCAATTTTAAGTGTTTCGTCAATTTTAAACGGATATTCCGTAATCTGTCCCGTATTCGTCTTCGTTGCACGCATTGTCAGGTCATTATTATTGTTAAATCCTGTCAATTTCACATTATCGTTACTCACGCCACAGATATATTCATCATTTTTATAACTTCTGATCATATACCGGTATGGGATTATTTGATCCGTATTTTTCTTTTCCCATCCCAGACGTTTCATGGCATAGTAAGTAAATCCCTGGGTATTACCAAGTGCCGTTGTAGAAAGTGTACCGTTGCTGCCAACGGTTGTCTGGGTCATTGTATCATACTTATGTTTCGCCTGATAAGCCAGCAGTTCCTTTCGTTCGCTCTCGGTCAGTTTCCCACTCACAGCTTTATACCGGTTCATTCCCATGACATCACGCAGATATGTATTGGCAGAATATCCGAAATCCCCACTGTGCACATTATGCATAGAAGTAAAATCATGCGTAAACAAAACACTTTTTCCAGAGGCGATAAAATATTTCAGGAAATCAATCGCACCGTTTTTATTCGACATATTTACCTTATGGAACGTATCGCCAAATCCCAGAATAAACATATTGTACGTATTATACAGTTCCTTTTGTTTTTTTGACATTTTAGCTGGATTTTCGTTTCCCTTTTGGGCTGAAATATCCCTGGAATAATCATACACAAATTTCTCCCCGAAATAATTCTCCTGAAACTTAGAAACCGTAGTCGTTACCACGGTAATATTATAATCATTCAATGCATTATAATATTTCGTAAACAGCGTATTTTCGTGCAAATTCAGATACCCCTTATTATTAGTATCCGTATCCGGCATAATCTGAAGCACCTTAATCTCCCGTTTCTGTCCGGTCTGGTTTTTTGCAACCGAGCAGCCGGTACGTGTAAAATGAATGTCCGGATTATCCTTGCGGTATACAACAATCTTCCACTGGATCAGCCCGAAGTACAGTTTGGAAAGTTTTACCGGTGTAATGTTCTGTTCCCCGTCTCCTGCCGTAAAAACATCTCCCTCATAATAAACTTCCCCTGTATCATCCGAATCATCCGCATCCCCGGAGCCATCCACATCTGCCAGCCCCTCTTCAAATTTACCATCCTGATTCTGGTCAATATAAACTTTACACTGATACTGTGCGGATGGCACATCCGTCACCTGAAAACCAAAATCAAGTTTTGATCTGCCAAAACCGTCCACATCCAGATAATTTGCCTGACTGTCATCTACGGAAACAGACGTATCATTTTTCCCCCCAGACGAAGTCGTTCCCTGATATTCATTTGGCAGTTTTGTAAACGTAATTTTCGGACAGACCTCTTTTACCTTTGCAATCAGCCCATTGCTATCTGACGTCTGGTAAATGGTTTTCTTTTCCCTCTTACTCTCCCTTACCAGATCTGCAAGGTTTGAACCGGCATCTATTTTATCGGACAGGCAATAGAGATCATCAACCGCAACAACCGGATAACCGGCATGTAAAAAGTTCTCCAGTTCCGCTTTCTTAATCTTTGTAATGTCATTTCCCGGGAAACGGAGTGTCGTATCCTCTATAACATTATTTCCGCTTCCAGCCCACAGAAACTTGACCGAACGGCTTATGCCGTCTGACCTGCTATACTCTGCACTGGTCATTTTATCTCCGGTATGGAAATATATTTTTCCATTCATGGAAGTATCATTCCACACCGTCTGATTCTCTTTGATCCATTTCACGTTGCCATCTGCATCTTTATAGGTTACATCCTTTTCTACCAGATTGTAAGCGCCCTGATCCAGCCCAAGATAAATCATGTTGTACTTGCTGTTTAGATCCTCCGTGGAACCAATAAACTCTGCCGTAGTCATATGGGTAATCTTAATATCCCCGATAAAATTCGGAATCATAAGCTGGATATAACTCTTTTTCAGAGAGTATCCGTTCTTTCGGTCATAGCATGGCTCAATATCCAATATCCGCAGTTCTCCATCCACATGATCCTTTGATGTTTTATATCCGAGAATATAACGGACTGCATCTGCCGGTGTCGCTTTGGGATCATTTCCCGTAAATTCCTTAAAATCCGTAAACTTAGAATTCGGATCCGATGCCGGAACCGTCCCCGTGCCAAATGCCTGTGTGGAAGTTGTATCCCCTTTAAACACAAACAGTCTGCCATTTAAATATCCCTGATTTTCATTGGTAGAAATATTTCCGGCAGTCATATACTTCTCCCATTTATCCTGCTTCGTCCAGTAATGGTACCAGTTCTCGCCGATCACACGTCCATCCACATCGGACGGAAGAAATGTAAACATAGACCAGTATGTCTGCGCATCGCCCGTCTGTGCAGTAAACACACCAGTCTCAACTCCATTAATTTCTTTCTTTTGAATCAAGGCATCTTCTCCATCCAGATACAACCGCTGAAACAGTTCAGAATCCATGGAAAACAGCATGACTGCCAGTTTATACATATTATTGTTATAGCCCGTATCGGTATAAGTATAAATGGTTGGATTCATATTCCAGTCCAGAATATGAAACGTAACCGATTTTCCCCCACTTAAAGATCCCTCTGTATTTATATACACCCCGGAATCCATAAAAATCGGGGCATAGTTTTCCTCCTGATTGATCTTCTTATACATTTTCGTAACAACATCCCAGCTGATATCTTTCGATCCATTAAATCCATTCGTATACGAAGAAACAGACGAATGCTTTCCGTACCTGTTGTGTTTTTTCCAGATCTCTCTGATATTATCACCCCCGGAATGTACCTTTGGGGAAATCACATACAGATCCGCATAATCTGCCCATTCCGGCCGTGCATTCAGCTCTTCCGGTGTAATCGTTTTAATAATCACCGAATAATTGTCTGCTTCCTCCTGTGTTTTACAGCCGATACTGTCCTTTAAAAAATAATCATTGTTTTTATATAGATAGTAATTCTCTGTTACATTGATATTATCCTTTGATTTATCACCGGTACTTTTTCTTTTTGTATAAATCCGGTCGCCCTCATTGGTAAGTTCACGATCCGTCTTTTCATCAAATGTCTGATCTTTATAATCCGATTTTTCGAAATCATTTACTGTATGCCAGATAATATTTCCATGATCCTGTCTGACAAACGATAAGCTTTCATTTCCGTCTTCCCCTTTTACAATTTTTTGGACAAACGTTCCTTCCCCATCTTTGACGCGCTCATAGTATCCGGTATATTCTGCATCTTTCATGCCATCCTCACAGACACGCATATTTCCAGAATATTTTGAAATGTCCCCTTCTGGCTCATCCGGGAAAAAATAAGCCGTTTCCATTTCACATTTTGCACCGGTTATTGTTTTAACCGTATTAATATCAGCATTTCCATAACGCATATCTTCGACATTTACCGGTTCACATCCACTGATCTGGTATCCAAACTCTGCGTATTCTTCATAAGGCACAATTTCAAGAATCAGAAACGGATTTTCCCTGGTTCCAAGCTTTGCCGCTGCGGCATTCGCATCGTAAATGTTGCGCTTCGACTCCGGAATCTGCTCTATCTGGTCAACGACCCCTCTTGTCATCACCGGAAGTTTCTCATCCGCCTTTAATTTATTCCGGTACCCGACAACCCCAAGACAGACAACAAGCACCCCCAGCATACAGACTGCGGATGCAATTCTCTTTTTCCTGTTTCCGTTATTTTTTTTCTGCCGATGCCATCTTACCATCTTCAATACGAACGCCCCTTCCTTACCTGAGTACATTTCTCAGCTTGAATTCATTTTGTATCGTATACTTCTGTTCCAGATATTGCATATCAAAAGAAACCGCAACGGATGCCTTTTCCGCGGAAGCATTTACCGTGCCGGCAAATGCCGTAACATATTCGCCGATCAGATGTTCCTGCACCTCATCCGTAGCTGCGGAAATCACCGTTGTATCGGTTTTTGGATCTGCCACAGCCATTTTCTTTGTATATAATTTCTTTCCACCTGCAGAAATCCAGATCACCCGCTTGCTTGCAGCCTCCGGGGCTGCGGCACCTGCCGGATTGGTTACCGACGGGGTGTTCGGAATCGTATAAATGGCGATCCCACGGACACCGGACACGGATGGGTCAAGTTCCTCCACCCGGTTTCCTTCCATCACCCACATGCCGATCTGCTCCATCAGAATCTGTGACTCCGACTGCAGATCAATCTGCGCAGACGCGTGGTTATAATTTTTGTGCGCCATTCCAAGGAAAAGCGTTGCAGCGCCTAAAATAACCGTTGAAATTGCAATCGCGATAATCAGTTCCACAAGCGTAATTCCCCTATGATCGTTCGGCACACTGCCACCCCCTTTAAAAAGTTACTGCTCCGTAAAATGCCTGCCGGTATCTTTCACCAGCCGGATTGTGTATGCCGGGACACCATCAATATAAATGGCATTCACATTTGTACAATCGTCATAAAATGCCGTTTTCTTATAGGCAATCTTAATAAATGTCCCACCGGCACCCGGTTCTGTCAGTTCCTCCCCGGTGCTGCTGTCCTTACGGATTTTAATTGTATTATTACACAGCTTCGTCCCGTCAGATGTCAGCTTTGTATCGTCAAAACTGCCCAGATTATCGGACAGGACACGCGTATAATATCCATTGTCCAGCTTGTAAATATACAGATAAGAACTGCCGGCTTTGCTCATCGTCCTAACCTGAAGCGCATCCAGCGAAGAATCCAGCGTCCTTACCACCTTCTGCGTATTGGCATAGTGCAGATGCCCGATCATCATGACAGACGTGCTTGCAAGAATGCCAATAATCGCAATAACGATAATGATTTCAACGAGCGTAATTCCATTCTGCCCCAAAAGTTTTCGTTTCTTCATTGGCACACCCCTTACCCGTTCTTCTTCCAATTATCATAGTTCAAATAAGAATCCAGATCAAGGTTTCCGGAAATATTTGATGCCGCAAGGGAAGAACAGCCTTTGAAAAACTGGGAAAACAGCGGAGTATCCCGTTTCTGGTCCTCGGTAAACAGCTGGGAAACCAAAAGCTTGTTTCCCCGTACCGAAGCGTTGGAATCAAAAGAGATCACCCCACCGGAAATAATCATTCCCTCAAACTGACCGGACACCCTGACATCCCCGGTTGCAATGACAATTCCCTTTGTAACCGTAGCTGGAAGTGCATAAGTTCCGGCATTTTCAATCAGGTATACATCTGCAGCCGGGGAATACACCGTTTCCGAAGCCGTCGGGGATGCCTTGTGTTTCTCCACCTCTGTGGTAAATGCACTCCGGTCAATCAGATAGTCAAACAGCGGATTTACCGTTTTGTCAATCACTTCATGCCCACTGGCATCCGTAGATGTCAGACGGACATTGTCTTCGGTCACTCCCTGCCCCTGATCCGTCAGTCCCAGTTCCAGCGACTTATAGCGCACGGCAAGCTTCGAACAGTACTTCCAGTATAACCCACTGCTGTCTTTCCAGTTGTCCGGCGCAATCGTATACGTTCCAACCTCCAGCATATCTGCAGAAGCCGCCCGTTTTAAAATGTCCCCGGAAAACGTCATAATCGTATTGGAATCCACAATCAATGCATCCTCATCCAGATAGATATTGGCATACTGTGCCGTTTTCCCCTGATTGTTCGCATAATACTCGGAAAAAAAGTCATTCGCAGACTTCTCCGAATTAAAATTCAGGTAATAATAGACCCCACCCGGAAAATAATAGGGAACCACCTGCCGGCTGCTGTTTAAATATCCTTTCAGCGTACTTTCACTGATTCCGGTATATGCCGCATACTTCTTTTGATCCAGACTTCTGCCATCTCCCGACACATATTCCAGTGGAACATAATATGCCAGCTGGTTCGTCCGCGCTGAGATGGACTCGCCCATCAGAATATCCTCGTTACTGGCATCGAGCTTTCGCGAAATAAACGTCCGCCCTGCCAAAAGCAGGTAATTCAGCCCTTTGATATCCAGATGGCTGCTTTTTCCATTGACCATCATGGCACTGCTAAACTCTGCCTTTTTCGCGGAATCCGGATCCTGTACGCCATAATTTTTCTGAAAATTATAACCGTAATAATTGCCCTGCAAAGTCACGGAACTCCCCCTGCCAGCCAGTTCCAGATCATCCGCCACATACATATTTCCGTTCATATGGATAGAGGAAGCACCGTTTGTCCCGGCAGACGATGTCCTTATATTTTCCGCCCAGATCGAGGAACTGCCGTCCCCGACCGTCAGGTCTGATCCGCTCTCCGTCACGATATCCCCGCGTGTAAGAACCGTCTTCCCCTTGATCGTACCGTTTCCGCCTGTGGACGCATAAATTCCGTCTGCCCCGGCATACACATTGCCATCCACCGTCACATTCTGTGCCCCGATGTTGATCTGTCTGTCAGCTATCAGCGCGTAACGCATAAACTCCTGCACCTGCCCACTGCCGGAGAAATTCATCTTCGGAGTGGAAAACACAAGGTCGGTTTTGATCGTTGTCTCATAATCCTGTGCATCCTTATACCGGATCTGCACACCCTTTAACGTAAACGTCCCTGCACCGTAATCCACCTCATATTTTGGATCCGCGGCAGGAATATAACATCCCTGGTCTGCGGCTTCTTTGATGCAGCTTTTTACCGTATCCGTATCATAGCCGGAAACCCGGTACGCCACGTTGCCGGAAGCGTCCATAGTATCCGATGCACCAACTGCCGGATCTGTGTGGTTTTCTGCAAACTGCTTCTGCAGCCCGTCCATATATCTGGTGGCAAATACTTTCTGCACATCCCCGCCGGAAGCAGAATACGTCAGGTAATTTTCAAGGACATCCGCATACGCTTTCTCCAGTGACTGCTCTGCAAGTTCCCTTGCACCGGCACGCAGATTATCCATCAGTTCATCCGCACTGTAGAAATTTTTCTTCGTGCCGCGTTCCACTTCCTTCATCTCAATATTGACAATCGTAATCTTCGTGATCACCACGGCAATCAGGCTTACCACAACCATCAGAACCAGTACGGCAAGCAGGGAGGCGCCACGGTTATCCTGTTTGAACCGGTTTCTTTTCATCGCTACTCTCCTTTCGACGTGCTGACCGTAATATAACGGTACTTTTCCTTATCCGGGTGGTTTCCGCCCCTGCCTTTCTTATATACACTGACCGTCAGATCGACCTTTCGCACTCCCCCGCTGCTTGCCACCAGAGGGGCAACCGATCCAGCCGGCAGCTTAAAGCTGTCCTGATAAACTGCTCCCTTGTTGGTCACCGCAGCCGGGTCATCCGGATACGACTTGTTGCCAAGGTTTGATGCCACAGACGGCATCGGGCATCCCTGCGGCAATACCGTCATCTTATAATCCGGTCTGATGCTGTTGACATCCGCAATATTCTGGCATACAAACACCAGCTTAGGGTTCACACCGGCAGCGTATGTAACCTCCATCGTATCGCTGTCCTGCGCCACATGGTACATAAGGTAAATATGTTCCACGTCACGGATGTCTTCCTCTGCAAACTCATTACATTCGTATACTTCCGAAGGATCTATGCCCAATACCTCATCGCCTGTTTCCCCACATGTATAGCTGCATGTCACCCGGACATGCGTACTGTCTGCCGTAACCGAAAATTTCCGCTTCATCTTCGCCTGCAGTTCGCTATCCCCAAGCGGAAGCGTTCCCGGATGTGCAGCGGCATATGTCATATTTTTTTCCGAAAAATACGTCATTGCTTCCTGCAGCTGGTTATGTTCCAGTGCCACGACATCCTTTGTGTCATCAATCCCTTCGATCTGTGGGATATTGGTGTCATTTTCAGCTGCAGCCGTACTGACAGAAACCTCGACATCATACGTGCTGCCAGAAGTGCCTGCCGCCGCGTAGTACACATTCTCCGCCTGAAATGCCGGTGCCGGGGCAGCCGCCGGAGTCTCACGGAGCAGGGTGTAGCCCTTTCCTTCCAGATAGGGAACACGAAAGCCTGCCCCTGTCGTCACCACAGCCAGCTCTTTTTGGTTTTTTAAATCCTCCAGCACTTCCTGCGCCAGATTGGTTGCATGCTGTTTGTCCGCCATCATCGCATTGTACTTCATGGACTGCGTAAAATAAGACAGCAGCGGAATGGAAATAATGGCAAGAATTGCCATGGCAAGGATGACTTCCAGCAGGGAAAATCCACCATTGTTATTCGGTTGTCTCTTCATCTGCGGACCTCCTTCCCATCCGTTTTACGGTGCGGTTTCAAGCGATGTGCTTCTGCCAAAAATACTCATCACACCTTTTGACATATTCGGAAATACCGGTGGAACATACTCTTTTCCGGTGTTCTCCAGATAGTACATATTCAGGGTCATCTCCCCGTTTAATTTTCCGGTGGAATCATCATAATTTGCCGTAAACTGTGAAATCGTTGTACGATCCTTAAAATTGTTGACATAAGCGATCATTTCCTTTAATCCGGCATAGCCTGCCTCATAACGGATACCGATAGAGGCATAATATCCCCGGACCTCTTTTTGCTCTGGTCCTGTCGTTTCCTGTTCTGCTGCATCTGCCCCCTGTGTGCTCTCCTCACTCTGGCTTTCGGATGCAGAAGATGCCTCTGCATCCGGTGCGGTAGTGGAAGAAGCATCCGTTCCTGCAGCCGTGTCCGTGCCATCGGTCTGCACATCCACAGCAAGCGGCTGGTTCATGGTAAACGTAATGTCCGTAATATGGAAATCGCTGCTGTTATCCTCATACGCCTGTAACGACTCAATGGCCTTCTCGGTTGTCATTGCAGAAGGATACGTACTGATAATCGTCTTCTGCTTTTTTACCATCAGCTGAATATTTTCTTTTACCTTCGGAAGTCCTGCCTCCATCTGTTCCATCTGCTGCACTTTTGCCTGGTCGGCCGTATTCTGTTCTTCAATCTTCGCTGCCTTGCTCATTCCCTTACTGAAAATAAAGAAATACGAACATGCCACTATGACAATCGCACAGAAAATGAGCAGCAGCCGCTTGTCGGAATCTGAAATTTTAATTCTATTCATTGGTCTGCTCCTCTCCTTCCATGCTGTCTGTATCGGCATCTGCATCCGCAGACGGAACCGCTTCTTTTATGAGATGCCCGTCCTCCCCGAGAAATGCGCCGGTATAATAAGCATTTAACGTATACGTCCACTTCACCGTGCCGCTGTCTTCATCGGACTCCTCCGACATGGACGGAATCGAAAGATTTTCAAGCAGCGTCACATCCGCAAAATTCAACAGCATCTGTCCGACCGTAACTTTCCAGTCTGCCTCCATATTCAGCGTTACCAGCGAACCGTCCGTCTGAATGTTTTTTACATGGATGGTTGTCGGAAGTTCATTTTCCAGCTGCGCAATCAGCGGATACAGCTGCTCATTTTTCGTGATGGTGGCAAGATCCAGTTTCTCATACACCTGTTCCTCCGCCTGTACCCGCGCGTAATCGTCATACGTCTCCTGCACATAGGAAAGATCATTGATCCGTTTGGTCAGGTTGCGGTGCTCACGATAAGCCAGCAGCTGACGCACACCGGAACCGAGAATCAGCAGGACACTTACCAGCACTGCCCCCGCCAGAATCACATATGCCGTGTGCAGGTCGTTCTTTTTGGAATCTGCCACAAGCATGTCCTTTGGCCTGGCATCAATCGGATGAACCGCCGCACCGATGACCGAAAGGAAACCGACAGCCGTTGCCGCCTTCGGTCTCGTCCCGGAAGATGCCGCATCCGGTGTTACCGTCCCCTCAGCCGCCTTGTTTTTTCCGCTCCGTAAATCGATGACCTTCGTGAAATCAATTTCCTGCAGCGGAAGCGGAAGTTCCTGTGCAAACAGTTTGTGCATGCCTGCAAAACGGGAACCATCGCCAACCAGATAGACATTCCCGACAAATTCCTGTTTGACCTGGTTCTGATAATACTCAACCGCCGTGTTTGCAATGCGCAGATGATACCGCAGGGACTCCGCCAGATCCTCATATGCCTCTTCTGCCAGAGCCTGCTGACGCTTCATCTCCTCCTGGTTTCCCATCTCCGGAATCGTCGGACGGTTGTATATCACATTGTGGTCTAAAAGGAAATCAAGTGCTTTCTCCTCATCGTCAATGCCAAGCACCGGATGGTCGATCACCGCTGTGATCGTAGCTCCATAGCCATACGGTGTCACACGCTGAAAGACCAGTTTTTTATTTTCCAGAATACTGATAACCGTTGCCTGTTCTTCCAGCTGCACGACCACGGCATTTTCCAGAAAACTGTCACACAAAAGCTGTACCGTTCCGTTTCCGATATAGTCAAACGTCTCCACCTTAAGCCCTGCCAGCTCGGCAAAGGTCACATAGTTGTTTAAAAGGTTATCCGGAATTGCAACGAGAAGCAGCTTAAGCATCTTCTTTCCGTCTTCTTCCTCCACGTCCATCTTGCTGTAGCTGATGGTGTAATTGCTCACATCCATCGGGAAGTAATCACGGATCTGTGCCTCGATGATTCCCATGATCTTATTGTCCTTGACAAACGGGATCATGACCTCGCGGGTAACAACCTTAGAGGAGGAAAGGGTAAATACCACTTCCTTCTCATGGATATCGTGTCTGCTTAGTTCGGCCTTTAATGCCGATGCAAACGCTTCTTTGTCGCGGATATAGCCATCTTCCACCGCATGTTCCGGGGTGCGGAACGCAAACGCTTTATGTACCGGCGGATTTTTCTTGCGGTAATCGGCCAGTGCGACTTTTGTCCACCATACACCGGCCTCAATACTTACTACTCTTTTGACCATTTTCATTTTCTCCTTATATATTTTCCGAAAGGTTTTCATTGGAAAATGTACAAAAATAATTATGCTTTGTTCATGTTCTCTGAAAAATCACAAATCCTAATTATTTTTCTACATTTTCCATCGTAACGTTGTGGCATAAAAAATTATGCGGTGAAAATGACAGATGCTTAAAATTCGCCACAGGAATAAGAAAAACTTTACTTTTAGTTCATGCCACGTTTTAATAAATGCCCATCATGCCGAGATACCAGGTCCAGAAACGGCTGCCCCAGAGTGCGGCGATGAATATGCCTGCCGAAAGGTACGGGCCGAGTGCAAGCAGGTTGTTTCGCTTGCTTACTTTCATACGGATGGTATGGATGACGGAGCCAAGAATGCATGCAAGAATAAATGCAAAAATAATGTTTTTTGCGCCTAAGAGCAGGCCTGCATATGCCATGAGTTTGATGTCTCCCCCACCGATTGCTTTGCCGGAGGAGAAATAATACAGGCCATACAAAAACAGGCTGACAATGACTGCCCCGATGATATGGGACAGGATATGCCGGAAATCATACACGGTCATGATGATACCGAGCAGTCCCAGAAACAGGTTCTGGGAAACTGGTATCTGATAGGTTCTCTCATCGATGACCGCAATGACAATCAGGGCAGATGTCATGAGGCAATACAGCACACTGCTGAACGTGAAACCGCCCGCCATGAAAACGACCACATACAGCACACCATTTAAAGCCTCGATTAATGGGTACTGTATGGAAATCCTAGCACCACATTGCCGGCATCTGCCCCGAAGAATTATGTAGGAAAATACAGGAACCATGTCCCGCCAGCCCAGCTTACGCCCGCAGTTCATACCTGTCTCTTATACACA
>ERZ1027051.643-NODE-643-length-15607-cov-5.178305_pt1 | contig 15607 bp, 15 predicted proteins | sample MGYA00519429_ERZ1027051 | MGnify/ENA primary metagenome ERZ1027051 (study PRJEB26926, sample SAMN06164598) | human gut metagenome | biome: ENVO:00009003; feature: ENVO:2100002; material: ENVO:00002003 | host: Homo sapiens | place: USA | collected 2012 ... | reverse complement strand
CCCAATGCCTTGTTTTCTTCATACCTGCCACGCCTCCCATATTTCTCTTTCCATCCTGCCCCGAAAATGAAAAAAATCTGCATGGAAATATTTTTCATCGCTGAATAGAGAGGCGGTTTACGAAAAAAAAGCGGATATTTCGTTTTTTTTGTGAAAAAAGACTGGTCAAACGGGTGAAATTGGTCTATAATAAAGCACAGACAGATAGACGCGGTAGATGCCCGTCTGATTGAAGGAGGAAAACTGTGCGGAAACTTCTTGCGATTCTGCAAATCTTCGTGCTGATGGCAGCAATGGCGCTGCCGACAGCTTTCGCCGCCGAAGCGCCGATTATGCTTGCCGGCTTGGAAGCTGCGTCGTCCTCCAGCAGCACGGAAGCGCAGCATGACTGGGATACGAACTTATTCTTCCAAACAATGCAGGAAAAAACCGGGATTGCCTTCTCCTTTACCGAATACGTCAGCCGAGAGGCATGGACGGAGGCGAAAACGGAAATGCTGGCGGGCGAGGTTGCCATGCCGGATATGTTCTTCAAGGCGGAACTGACCCCGCAGGAGACGCTGGCGTTCTATGAAGCGGGCAAGCTGATTGACCTGCGCCCGTATCTGGCGGAGTACGCGCCGCACGTCTGGGCGCTGCTGGAAGCCAATCCGGAATGGATGGAAGCCGTTTCGCTGCCCGATGGCGCGATTGTCGCACTGCCGAGCATCAACGAACTGACGCCGAACAACACCCTGTGGATTAACAAGACGTGGCTTGACCGCTTGAAAATGGCTGTGCCGACGACGGCAGAGGAACTGACGGAGGTGCTTCGTCAATTCCGCGACCGCGACATGAACCAGAATGGCAGCCGGAACGACGAAATCCCACTGTCCTTCGTGAGCATGTGGGACTTGCGCTTCTTGGCGCACGCGTTCGGCATCAATGCGGATGATTACTACCTGACGGAACAGAATGGAAAAATCAGCGAAGTGCTGACGACGGAGGAAAACCGCGTGTTCCTGACGTGGCTGCACGAGCTGTACACTGAGGGGCTGCTGGATTCGCAGGGCTTTATGGCCATGCGGCTGGTGGAGGCGGCAACGTCCTCGTCATCTTCCAGCAGCAGCGAAACGGCGAAGTATGGCGTGTTCTTCGGTGCAACGCCGCAGGACGTGGTCGGCGTGAATCTCGCGTCGGAGTATATCGCGCTTGATCCACTGCTGTACAACGGTCAGCAGGTTTACCGCGATTTCACCGGCGACCTCTACCGCGGCACGTTCGCAATTTCATCCACCTGCGCAGAGCCGGAAAAGCTGCTGCAATGGGTTGATTATCTCTACACGGACGAGGGCTTCCTGGCGGCGCAGGTCGGCAAGGAAGGCGAGGACTACGACTGGAACGACGATGGCACATGGGCGTATGCCCGCACGGCGGAGGAAGTTGTCGCCATGCAGGGCACGAATACCATTTGGACAACCTCGATGCCCTCCTATGCCAGTGCGGAAATTCAAATGAAAATGGATGATGACGCAACGCACGCACTGGCAGCGGAATTGGCGCGCGTCCGGCAATGGGAAAAGCGTGCAATGCCGCTGCTCTACCTGACGCAGGAGCAGATGAACCGTGTCACAGAGCTGCAAAGCGGCATCAGCACCTATGCAGAAACGCGCATGGCGTGGTTCGTCGCGGGTGACGTGGAACTTAATGATGAAACATGGGCAGATTTCTGCGTGCAGGTGAAGGCGCTTGGCATCGACGAGATGGTCAGTATCTGGCAAAGCGCCTATGACAACGCATGGCATCTTGACAAGTAATACTATTTCCTGCATTCACCTGCACCATCTGCTCGCGCCTTGGCGCATTCTCATTTGAAAATAGTATATACATACGCAAACCATTCAAGAAACCATCCATTGAATGAAAGGACGGAACAAACATGAATCAGTACGCCACGATGATCCGCAACCTAAAATCGCCTGAGGTGATGGAACGCCTGATGCACCTGTATGGCCGCCGCGACGGTATGCTGGTGGAGCAGACGGGACGCTATATTGGTTTGCTCAAACGGCATGAAGAGCTGTTTCACGAGAACCGCGAAGTGCTGATGATCAGCGCCCCCGGACGCACGGAAATTGGCGGAAACCACACCGACCACAACCGCGGGCGTGTGCTGGCAGCGGCAATCAACCTGGATACGCTTTCGGCGGTTTCCGCGCGCGACGATATGATGGTGGAAATCCACTCCGACGGCTATCCTGCCATCAAGGTGGATTTGGGCAGCCTTGATGTCGTTGAAAAGGAGAAGGGGAAGACCCATGCGCTGGTGCGCGGCGTGGCGGCTCGGATGGCGGAACTGGGCTACAAAATCGGCGGCTTCAACGCGGCGGTGACGTCGAACGTCATGTCCGGCAGCGGCCTCAGCAGCTCGGCGGCGTTCGAGGTGATGACGTGCGCCATTTTTGACGCGCTCTACAATGGCTTCACCATCGACTACAAGACGCGCGCGAAAATCAGCCAGTACGCCGAAAACGTGTATTTCGGCAAGCCAAGCGGTCTGCTTGACCAGATGGCGTCTTCCGCTGGCGGTCTGGTGACGGTGGACTTCAAGCATGATGACCCCGATGTGCGCCCGATGCACTTCGACTTTGCCAAGTACGGTTATTCGCTGGTCGTGGTGGCGACGGGCGGCAATCACGCTGATTTGACGGACGATTACGCGGCGATTCCGGCGGAAATGAAGAAGGTGGCGGCACTGTTCAATGAACCGTACCTGCGCCGTGTGCGCCCGGAGGAGTTCTATCAGGCGCTGCCGACCCTGCGCGGCAAGGTGAGCGACCGGGCGCTGCTGCGCGCCATGCACTTCTTTGAAGAGGACGAGCGCGTGGTTCGTCAAGTGGCGGCGCTTGATCGCAACGACCTGTTCGCGTTCCTGTGGGAAATCATCTGCTCCGGTCGGTCGTCGTATATGTATTTGCAAAACGTCTATGCGAACCCGAAGGATCAGAGCCTGTCGCTTGCGCTGGCGATGGCGGAACACATGATGCTGGACAAGGATGGCGCGTGGCGCGTGCACGGCGGCGGATTTGCCGGTACGACGCTGAACTTCGTGCCGGACAAGCTGCTGAGTCAGTTCATCGAGACGATGGAGGGCACGTTTGGGGAGCATTGCTGCAATGTGCTGGACATCCGTCCGGAAGGTGCGGCCGTGCTGCGGCTGGAATGATGAAATAATTTCGGCAAAATCTTGACAAGGCCTGCCGCCTGTGCTATCATAACGATGGCGCGGGCGGCAGGTTTTGCTGAAACGCGCGAAACAACTGCACAAGCCACTTGGAGCTTCTTCGGGGCAGGGTGAAATTCCCTACTGGCGGTACAGCCCGCGACCCTTCCGCACCGCAATGGGCAGGAAGGCTGAGCCGGTGAGACGAAAGTCAATTCCGGCGCCAACAGTATAGTCTGGATGAGAGAGGAAAGCTGGAAATATGCGCGGAATTTTGGCGAATATGCCGAAGTTCCGTGATGTTCCGCCCCTGAAAAGCGAACCTGCTTCAGGGGCGTGCATATTTTTAAGGAGGCTTGTCCTATGACAAAGCAGAAAACCCGTTCCAATCTCTCTGTCCAGTACATGACGCGCATCGCCATTCTGGGCGCACTGTCCGCCGTCCTGTTCCCGCTGGAAATCCCGATTGTCGCGTTCTACAAGCTCGACTTCAGTACGCTTCCGGCGCTGCTCGGCGCGTTCTCTATGGGTCCGCTGCCGGGTCTGGCGATTCTGCTGATTAAGGACTTGTCACGTCTGGCGTATTCGTCGAGCATGTATGTTGGGGAGCTGGCGGATTTCATCATGAGCGCGGCGTTCATCCTGCCCGCGTCGCTGATTTACCGCAAGCACAAGACGCGCAAAACCGCGCTGGTCGGCATGGCGGTCGGCACGCTGTGCATGATTGTGGTGTCGGTGCTGGTGAACTGGAAGATGATGATTCCGTTCTACATGACCGCGTTCAACATGGACATGGAAGCGATTATCGGCATGGCGCAGAAGGCACTGCCGTTCGTGGATACGGAATGGAAGGTGTTGCTGTATGTGACGGCACCGTTCAATCTGCTGAAGGGCTTTGTGCTGAGCCTGCTGACCTTTGTGCTGTATAAGCGGCTGTCGCCGATGCTGCACGTCCGGAAGTAAAGAAAATAAACACGCGGACACTGCATGAAAGCGCGCACAACTCAATCGCGAAAAAGGGTCAAGGGAGGAACTCCCTTGCAGAGTCCAGAGACAGCGTCTCTGGTGGGGTCAAGGGGCAACGCCCCTTGCGCCTCCTTATAATAGGAAGGAACATAACTATGAGAACACATTCTCCCAATGAAACACGCGAACTGGCGAAAAGGCTGGCGAAAGAGCTTCGGAGGGGGGATGTGCTTCTTTTGTGGGGCGATTTGGGCGCGGGCAAGAGCGAGTTTACGCGCGGACTGGCGCAGGGGCTCGGCGTGACGGCAACCGTCACCAGCCCGTCGTTCACCATCCTCAACGTTTACGACGACGGGCGAATTCCCCTGTACCACTTCGACTGGTATCGGCTGAACAGCGTCGAGGAACTGTACGAAATGGGCATGGAGGAGTTCCTCGGCGGCGACGGCGTGGCGGTGGTTGAGTGGCCCAGCCAGTGCCCCGAAGCCATTCCGGAAACGCACCTTGCCATCCGCCTGACCCCGGTGGACGAAACGACACGCGATGTGACCATTACTCCGATGGGCGGATTCCGTGAAATATCCTTGGAGGAAGAACAATGAAGCTGCTTGCTGTGGATACATCCGGGCCGGTGTGCGGCGTGGCGATTTTGACGGAGGACGGCATTCGCCATGAGTGCGCCGTCATGAACCACAAGACGCATTCGGTCAACCTGCTGCCCATGATTGACAACGCCTTTCAGTCCACGGGGCTGACGATTCAGGACATGGATCGCTTGGCTGTCGTGGTCGGGCCGGGGTCGTTCACGGGCGTACGGCTCGGCGTCAGCACGGTGAAGGGGCTGGCGCACGGCGCGGGGAAGCCCTGCGTCGCGGTCAACGCGCTGGAAGCAATGGCGGCGGGCATCAGCGGATTCAGCGGTGTCGTCTGCCCGATTCAGGATGCGCGCGCTGGGCAGGTGTACGGCGCAGCGTTCTCCGCGGGAGAAAATCGCCCGAATCGGCTGATGGCTGACACGCCGATGAAGGTTGAGGACTATGTGGCGGAAATCAGCCGCTTCGGCGACCGTTTTCTATTCCTCGGCGACGGTATGCCCGTGCATCGGCAAAAGCTGCAAACCCTACTGGGGGATGCTGCCACGTTCGCGCAGCCGCATCAGGCGTTCCTTCGCCCGGCAGCAGTGGCGTACCTTGCGTCGCTGGAGACGGAAACGGTTGATTACCTGACGCTCATGCCGCTCTACCTTCGCGCCCCGAACGCCGCGCTCAACAAGAAGCTGACGGAGGGTCTCCATGCCTGAAATCACGATTCGCCGGATGACGATGGACGACGTGGACGGCGTGTATGCCGTGGAAATCGGCACGTTTGTCGATGCGTGGAGCCGCGACGCCTTCGTCAGCGACATGAAGAATCCTGTTGCACGCTACCTCGTGGCGGAGCAGGACGGGAAAATCATCGGCTATGCGGGCGCGTGGGTCATCCTCGATGAGAGCCACATCACCAACATCGCTGTGCTAAAGGAACACCGCGGGCAAGGGACGGGAAAACGCCTGACGCACGGGCTGCTGCAATACATCTCTAACCTCGGTGCGGCGTACGCGACGCTGGAAGTCCGCCGCAGCAATGAAATCGCGCAGAACCTCTATAAGTCGCTCGGTTTTGTGCAGCTTGGCGTTCGCAAGCGCTATTATGCCGACAATGGCGAAGACGCGCTCATCATGGTCTGCGACCACATGCCGGCGGCTGACCCGGATTTCACGGAAGCCGAAACGGTATTTGAAGAATAAGCAATGGCGCTCGTCACATGACGGGCGCTTTTTTTGAAAGGAGCAGCTTATGGCGACGATTCTGGTGACGCACGGCATCCCGACAGAGGGATTTTCGCTGCTTTCGGGAGAGAAAATTGTGATTCCGAAGCCGCTCATGCAGTTCTCGACGGACGAACTTGCGGCGCTGATTCCGGCGGCGGATGCGGTCGTTGCGTGCGGCGCGCTGCCGGGCGAAATCATCCGCAGGGGGACGAAGCTGCGCATTATCGCGGGCTATGGCGCGGGCTATGACGGCGTGGACGTGCGCGCAGCGGCGGAATGCGGCATACCGGTCACGAACCTGCCCGACACCGTGACGGACAGCACGGCGGAACTCGCCATCGGGCTGATGCTCGCGGTTTCGCGCAGAATTGGGGAAAACAGCCTCCGCGCGCGAGAGGAAGCGCCGGAAAACCTGTTCGGCATGGGCAAAAACATGGGGCGCAGTCTGCGCGGGCAGACGCTGGGTCTCCTCGGCTGTGGGCGCATCGGCAAGCGGACGGCGGAAATCGCGGCGGCGCTCGGAATGCGCTGCATCGGGTACAGCCGGCACGGGGTGAATCATCCGCAGGTGGAAAGCGTGACCCTGCCGGAACTACTAGCGCAGTCTGACGTGCTGTCTCTGCACTGCCCGCTGACGCAGGAGACGCGCCGACTGCTTGACCGTTCTGCGCTGGCGCGGATGAAGCAGGGGAGCATCCTCATCAACACGGCGCGCGGGGCGATTGTGGATTGTGACGCACTGGCGGATGCGCTGGAATCGGAACATCTGCGCGGCGCAGGGCTGGACGTGTACCCGGATGAGCCGCACATTCCGCCGCGGCTGATTATGCTGCCGCAGGTTGTGCTGACCCCGCACATCGGCACGAACACGCAGGAGACAAGGCTGCGGATGGCGGAGGAGTGCGCACGGCAAATTGCGGATGCGCTGGCGGGAAAACGACCGGCGCATGTGGTGAATGGGATAGAATAATGCCGAAATTAAAACAGCAGCAGGGGCGACAAACGTCTCTGCTGCTGTTTTTGTAAAGTCAAAATGGCGTGTTCAGGCGATAGCACGTTATTTCGTCCATGCGTCAAACTCTTCATCCGTCGCAAGCACGGTGTGTGTGCCGCCGACGGAATGTTCCGTTCCTTTGGCGTAATCAATGCCACTGGTGGCGTAGTTGTAGGTTAGGGCGACGCGGTGCTTTTCCACCACGGGGTTGGGGTGGGGGATGGCGGACAGCAGGCTCTTGGTGTACGGATGAACCGGGTGGAAGAAAATCTCCTCCTTCGTACCGGATTCCACCATGTAGCCCAAATGCAGCACGCCGATGCGGTCGGATATGTACTTCACCATGCTTAAATCATGTGCGATAAACAAGTACGCGCACTGCGTTTCCTCCTGAATGTCCTTCATCAGGTTCACCACCTGCGCCTGAATCGACACATCCAGCGCGGAAATGCACTCGTCAGCGATAATCAGCTTTGGGTTCATAATCAGGGCGCGGGCAATGCCGACGCGCTGACGCTGACCGCCGGAAAACTGGTGCGGATAGCGGGCTGCGTGCTCCGGCGAAAGTCCGACTTTCTTGAGCATTTCGCTGATTTTCTCCTCGCGCTCCTGGCGATTGGCGAAGCGGTGGTGGATTTCCATGCCTTCGCTGATGATGTCGCCGACCTTCTTGCGCGGATTCAGGCTCGCCATCGGGTCTTGGAAAATCATCTGCATGTCCGAGCGAAGCATACTGCGCGTGTTGCGGTCAAGTGCGCCGGAAATCACCTTGCCGTTGAAGGTGATGCGACCGTCCGTCGGGTTATACAGGCGGATGATGCTGCGCCCGATGGTCGTCTTGCCGGAGCCGGATTCGCCGACCAGCCCGTAGGTTTCGCCCGGATAGATGTTGAAGGACACGCCGTTGACGGCCTTGACCGTATAGGTGCGGGAGACAGGGAAGTGCTGAACAAGATTTTCTACTTTCAATAGCGGCTCGCTCATAGATACTTGGCAGCCTCCTTCTTCGCCCGTTCAAGGCGCTCCTTCAATTCCTTCGGCATCTCAAAGGCGGGTGCGTCCGGGTGGAGCAGCCATGTGGCGGCGTAATGGGTTTCGGAAACTTTGAACAGCGGCGGTTCTGCCTTCTTGTCGATGACCATGGCGAAGCGGTTGCGCGCGGCAAAGGCATCGCCGACCGGTTCATGCAGGAGGTTGGGCGGACTGCCCGGAATGGAGTACAAGCGGTCATCAGCCGTCTCCAAATCCGGCATGGCGGACAAAAGACCCCATGTGTAGGGATGGCATGGCTCGTAGAAGATTTCCTCCACATTGCCCACTTCGACGATTTTCCCAGCGTACATCACATTCACATAATCCGCCACCTTCGCGACGACGCCAAGGTCATGCGTGATGTAAATGACGGACAGGTGCATTTTCTGCTGAATCTGCTTGATGAGGTCGAGAATTTTGCTCTGGATTGTCACGTCCAGTGCGGTGGTGGGTTCGTCGCAGATAAGGATGTCCGGTTCGGCGGAGAGCGCAATGGCGATAACGACGCGCTGCCGCATACCGCCGGAAAGCTGGTGCGGATAGTTGCGGAAGCGTTTTTCGGCATCGGTGATGCCCACCAGTTCCAGCAGCTGCAGGGCTTTCGTGCGCGCCTCGTCCTTCGGCATGTGCTTGTGCAGCAGCATGCCCTCCATAATCTGCTTGCCGATGGTCATCGTGGGGTCAAGGCTCGTCATGGGGGCTTGGAATACCATCGCGAGGCGCTGACCGTTGTATTCCGTGCGCAGCTGCTTTTTGCTCAATTTCAGCAAATCAACGGTTTTGTCCTGTCCGTGCCCGTCATCGTATGTATACAGGATTTCGCCGCTGTTGATGGTGGCGTTGCTGTCCAGCAAGCCGACGGCGGCTTTCATCGTTACGGATTTTCCCGAACCGGATTCGCCCACGATGGCGACGGTTTCGCCCTTTTGCAAATCCAGATTGATGCCGCGGATGGCATGTACCACGCCGGCGTTCGTGCGGAAGGAAATATCCAGATTCTTGATTTGCAGAATGGTCTTTGCTGACATCTTGAATCCTCTCCTTTCACATGTCTTCCAGCTTGGGCGCGAGCGCCTCGCGCAGTCCGTCGCCGATGAAGTTGAAGCCCAGCATCAGCAGCGCCAGCACAATGCCGACGCCCACGAAGCTCAGAAACGCCTCGGTAAAGATGGCAGTCGGGATGGAGAACATCACCTGCGTGATAATCGGGCCGATGGTGTTGGGCAGAATCTCCTTGAAGATAATGTGTCCGTTGCCTGCACCCAGTGTGCGGCTGGCGAGAACATACTCCTGCTCCTTCATCTTCAGCATTTCTGCGCGGGCGATTTTGCTCATGCCAATCCACTCGGTCAGCAGCAGCGTTACAATCACCAGACCGATGCCTTTGGGCATAAAAATCGCCAGCACGGACACAATCACAAGCCGCGGGATACTGTTGGCGATTTCGACGAAGCGCTGCATGATGCTGTCTACACGTCCGCCGAAGTAACCGGATAACAGCCCGTAGCTCATGCCAATGAGCATATCAATGATGATGGTGACGAAGGCAATCATCAGCGATACGCGCGCGCCGTACCACGTCCGTGTCCAGAGGTCGCGGCCGAGGTCGTCCGTGCCGAAGAGAAACGTTTTATCGGCATAAATGTCGTCGTAAGCTTCGCCCGTCACCATCTCGTGGATGGCAGGTACACGCGGACTGATGCCGACGGCGGCCTTCTTGCGTCCCTTGGCATTGAGCGCTGTGACGATTTTGTCATACGCATATCCGCTGAAAAGCGGCGCGACGAACGCCAGAAAAATCATCAGCAGTACCAGAATCAGTCCAATCATGGCGCGCTTGTTGCGGACAAAGTGCGTTGCGACACCCTTCCAGTAGCCTTGGGAAGCATAGTTGGTGTCGGTCGCAATGTCTGCCTGCTCCAACTGCGCAAAGTCCCCGGCGACAGGGACGTATTCCGCTGCCTGCACCGGCGGGCAGGTTTCTAACTGTTTCATTCGTTTGCACCTCCCTTGGCCGATACGCGAATCCGGGGATCCAGCGCGCCGTAGAGAATGTCTACCACCAGATGATGCCAATGTAGAGCGACGAATACAGAATCCCCAGCGCAAGCACATAGTTGTAGTCAACGCCCTCGCCGGCAATGGCATCCACCATCAGCTTGCCGATGCTGTTGATGCCGTAGATTTTCTCTACGACCAGCGCGCCGGTCAGCAGATCAACCACCAGCGGTGCCAGCACGGTGACGATGGGAATCAGCGCATTGCGCAGCACATGCCGCCGCACCAGCCGTCCGCCGTACAGCCCCTTGGATTCTGCCAGGCGAACGTAGTCACTGTCAATCACTTCCACCATTTCGTTGCGCGTGAAGCGCGCAATGGTGGACATGGTAAACAAACTCATTGACACCACGGGAATGACGGAAGAACGCAGAAAATTCGTGCTGTCAAAGAAATAGGGGAGCAGGGGAAGATGATAGGCGAAGTTGTATTGCAGGAAGATTAGAAACACATAGGAGGGAACGCAGACGCCCAGAATCGAAAAGACAGTGCAGAAGTGATCCAGAAAGCGTCCACGATGCAGCGCCGCGCAGATGCCCAGCAGCAGCCCGACCAGCGTGCCCAGCAGCACCGACAATCCACCGATGCGGAAAGAGTTGGAGACGCACGTTGCCAGCACCGTCTTAATCGGCGCGCCATTGTACAGCGAAGTGCCTTTGCCGAAATCACCTTGCAGCAGTTTCGTCAAATAATTCCAGAATTGCGTTAGAATGGGGTCATCCAACCCTAATTCCGCGCGCTTGTTGGCAATCTGCTGTGCGTTCATGCGCTCTGAAGGAAATGGATTGCCGGGCATGATGCGGACGAGCAGGAAAAGCAGAAAGACGATAATCAGCAGCGTCAGCAGCGCCATGCCGATTCGCTTGAGCGCGTATTTTGTCATAACAATCCGTCATCCCTTTTCAAATGTTTCCAGATGCAAGAGGCAGAGCGGTCTGCCTGAAAAGAACCGCTCTGCCTGAAGATTTCGATACGATTTTAGATTGGCTCAGCCTCTTCTAAAATCGCACACGACTGATTACTTGATGACGGCACTCTTATACACGCGGTTCAGCGCGACAGGATGGAAATCAATCCCCTCAACGCCCTCAGTAATCAGGTTTGCATTTGCCTTGGTGAACAGCGGCGCAATGACAGCTTCCTGCATGACGAGGGTTTCCGCCTTGAACAGCGCCTCCCAGCGCGCGTCGTAATCGGAGATGTACGCGCCCGTGGTGCAGTCCGTAATCAGCTGATCGTATTCCGCATTGCTCCAGAAACCGTAGTTGTTGGAGTTGTTGGTAATCCACATGCCCAAATAGGTCAGCGGGTCGGCATAGTCCGGGCCCCAGCGGGTCAGCGCAATATCGTAGTTGTCATTCTGCATCTTATCCAGACGCTCGGCCTTGGTCATCGGCTGCAGGTTGATGGTCACGCCGGGCAGATTTTCCTCTACCTCGTCGCTTGCGCAACCTTCGACACCGAGTCACCTTCATTGTTGCCGTAAATCATGGTGAAGGTGAACGTATCCGTTTCCAGCTCCTCCACGGCCGCGTTGAAGTATTCAACAGCTTTTTCGGGATTATAGCCCAAATGTCCGCAAAGGCATCCTGATCGGCGGAGAAGTCCGCACCAGTGGTTGCACTGGCAGCAAACTGCGGCGGAACAGCAGTGTAGGTGGCAAGAGAACCATCCATGACGTAGCCCTCTACCAGCGCTTCACGGTCAATCGAGTTGGAAATAGCAAGACGCAGGTTCACATTGGCGAGCATACCGCCCTGCGCGTTGTTTTCCGTCTGGCTGAAGGAAAGATACCACATGTAGCCTGCACCGGTAACGGCAAGGCTCTTGGCGAGCGAGGCATCCTTGCTGGCACTGGCAACCTGATTGCCGCTGATGGTAACAACATCCAGCGCACCCGTCTTGAAGGCGGTCAGCGCGTTGTCGGACGAGCCGACGACCTGATACTTGATGCCTGGCAGCTGCACGCGGTCAGCATCCCAGTAATCAGGATTCTTCTTCAGCGTCAGGTTCGCCGTGCCGGGCGTGTAGCTTTCCAGCACGAAAGCACCGTTGGAGAGGAAGGTTTCCGGGCTGGTGCCGTAAGTGCCCTCCTCCAGGCTGGTGTAGAACGCTTCGTTGATGGGATAGAAGGTGGGGAAGTACATCAGCGAGGGGAAGAAGGAAACAGGAACCTCCAATTCCACCACAAGCGTCTTATCGTCGGGGGGCGGAAACACCCAGCGTTGCAGGATTAGCGCCGTCGTAGATAATCGCATCAGCACCCTTCACGCAGCCGACGGAGGTATCGAAGATGTAGGCATATTCGCCGGCTTCCTTGCAGATACGACGCCATGCGAACACGAAGTCTGCCGCGGTTACAGGCGTTCCGTTCGACCACCTGGCATCACGCAGGTGGAAGGTATACGTCTTGCCGTCTTCCGAAAGGTCGTAGCTTTCTGCGAGGGCGGGAATGGCAGCACCGTCCGCATCCATCTGCATCAAACCGTCGATGCAGTCGGGAATCACTTCAAACGACTCGCCGTCGGTTGCCAAATTCGTGTCCAGAGACATGACGTTCGTACTGAGCATAACGCCCAAGTAGCGCTCCTCGGCGCTGGCAGCCATGCCGCAGCAGGACAGCACCATCATCAGGGACAAGCACAACGCAATACACTTTTTCATCCGGGTTTCACCCTTTCTGTATTTTGAAATGCAGGAACGATACACGAAACTTGCATTTCATGGACGAATCATATCATCGTTTCAAAGAAAAAAGTAAAGGGGCGATGAACAAAAAAACAGGAAATGTGCAAAGCAGAGGAGACAGAGGGAAAATAAGAACAAGAGAAAAACAATGAACTGTCCAGCATAGTGTGGACAGCAAAAAGAGGCCTCCTGCCGTAAAATAGAAACTGCGACAGGAGGCAATTCGTATGGCAAGAAAGTACGAGAAGGTTGAGCAACTAACGGCGATGGCGCAGTAGTAGAACCATCTGGAATGACATAGTTCCCAAACCATCGCGTCGGACGGCTGTTGCTGCATTAAAGCAGGATTCAGAAAACCGGCCTAACTCAGACCAATTTGCGTATCAGATAGGGGAGAGGGGCGGAGAGGGAGACTTGGAGAAAGCATCAGAAAATCTGCTACAAAAAGTGATATACCGATAAAAGTAGAAAGCGATTTTAAGAGTAGCAGAGTAACATTTATTTTCAGATGCATGTGATTTGTATGTGCAATGCGTGTGCGTGCGTACATGCGCGTGTGCTGAATGCGGGGGGGTGTATAAAAAGTGCTACTTTGATATTTTGATACACAAAAGGCGGCAATCTGTTGAAATAAGCGAGTTTCTTATTGAAACAGGTTGCTGTGTCTTTCGAGAAAAGTGATACATGGCAAGGGAAAAACGTGACACGCTCAAAAACAGCAAAACAGATGCGGAATTGTCTGGGTGGAAACAGTGAAGATACGCTGACTGGCAATGAAACTCAAAGCGGCACATATGGGCGCAGGAGGCCGGAAATGGTGCGCCCAGCGCCAGCAAAGTCGAACTATACGGATATTGGGAAGCAAATTGCCCGTAAAACACAAAAAAGAAGCGATTTTTCAATCGCTTCGATGTCTGGGTGAGAAGATTCGAACTTCCGGCCTCTTGAACCCCATGAAAAGCATTCGACGAACCGCAAACCCTTGCGACACAAGGCTTTGCGGCACTTTCACAAGTGCCTAATAACCCCGAAATAACCCCGTCATCATGAACGGAGCAATTTTAGCCCCTGTGCTGTGTATGCGGTTCAATGTCAAGGCGACAATAAGCACAGGAGGTTTCTTTGATGAAAACGACGATGACGAACGAACTGCCTGCCGAAATTATGGAGAACGGCATTCACTACACCCTTGTGGGCGACTACTACTTTCCTACCTGTATGCTCGCGGACAGGTCGCCCAATGGCAAATGGGCATCCCTGTATGAGCGCTATTTGCAGGAAAAGCATCCGCACGAGTACGTTAGGCTGATTTGGGCGGATGAACTGGCGGCGCTGCTGGAATCCGTGCAGAAGGAGTGCGAGGAGCGGGTGGAGGTGCTTGTTCGGGAGATGGCGGAGGTAGAAGGCGTGGATGAGGAGATGAAGGGAAATGGGCAGATGGAGTGGGTAAAGAGGATGGAGATGATTCGCGGAAGGATAGAGGAGGTTGTGCGAGAAGAAATGATAGGATAAGGGCGGAGGGGAACGGCAGCAGGGACAGGTGAGTTCCTGCTGCTTTATTCGTATAATAATTGCTGTCATGGAAAAACGGACAACCGATACAGATAGACTGTTGAAAAATCAAGCAGTAAATGATATAATCATCATGGAAAATAGGGCAAGGAGGCTGGTGTTGTGCCTGCAAGAAAGAGCGAAAAGGAGCTTGCTCTGCGCAGCTCTGCCGCGGAATATCTGACCTTTGTCGCCGCCACCGGCGAGAGCGACGTTAGCTTCGAGATGCGCTACGAGAATGAGAATATCTGGTTGACGCAGAAGATGATGGCGACATTGTATGACGTGTCCGTAGCAGCAATCAATCAGCACTTGAAGAAAGTCTTTGAGGATGGTGAGTTGCGCGAGAAATCAGTTATTAAGAAATACTTAATAACTGCCGCGGATGGAAAAAGCTACAGCACCAAGCACTATAACTTGCAAGCCATCATTGCCGTCGGCTTCAAGGTCAATAATCAGCGTGCCGTGCAGTTCCGCAAATGGGCGGGTCAAATCGTGAAAGACCATACCATTCAGGGCTGGACAATGGACGTAGAGCGCCTGAAAAAGGGGCATATGTTTACGGACGAATACTTCGAGCGGCAGCTTGAACAGATTCGGGAAATACGGCTGAGTGAGCGAAAATTCTATCAGAAAGTCACAGACTTGTACGCAACGGCGTTTGATTACGATAAGGACGCCAAGACGACACGCCTGTTCTTTCAGACAGTGCAGAATAAGATGCACTTTGCCGTCCACAGACACACGGCTGCGGAGCTCATCGTGGAGCGCGCGGATGCCAACAAGGAGCATATGGGGCTGACCACATGGGAGAATGCGCCGGATGGCAAGATTCTGAAAACGGACGTGACGGTAGCCAAAAACTATTTGAGCGAACAGGAAATGCACTATCTGGAGCGCATCGTCTCTCTTTATCTGGATTATGCGGAATTGCAGGCGGAGCGCAAGATTCCCATGAGCATGGAAGACTGGGCGAAGCGTCTGGATGGCTTTTTGGAGTTTAACGGAAACGAACTGCTGACAGGCCCTGGCAAGATTAGCGCGGAGCAGGCCAAGCTCCATGCGGAAACGGAATATGAAAAGTATCGGATTATCCAGGATCGCCTGTACGAAAGCGATTTTGACCGTTTCCTTATGTTGGAGCAGGAAGTGAATCACAAACCATGAAAATTTTTTACTGAAACTTGATTGTGCAAACATATTAAGGCAATCCCGCACAAAGAAAGAACAGCAAAAAAGGTCGGGAAAGAGGTATAATAAAGAGGTGAAGAAGCAATTGACGATGAGCCTGATCAGCGACGAGCT
>ERZ1027051.621-NODE-621-length-16134-cov-8.690466_pt1 | contig 16134 bp, 15 predicted proteins | sample MGYA00519429_ERZ1027051 | MGnify/ENA primary metagenome ERZ1027051 (study PRJEB26926, sample SAMN06164598) | human gut metagenome | biome: ENVO:00009003; feature: ENVO:2100002; material: ENVO:00002003 | host: Homo sapiens | place: USA | collected 2012 ... | reverse complement strand
GAAACGCCGTGCGGGCGTCGACCGGCTCCATGCCGCAGCCGTCGTCGGTGATGCGCAGGAAAGTCATGCCGCCGTTTTGTAATTCTATTGTAATATTTTTTGCGCCTGCGTCAATTGAATTTTCTACAAGTTCCTTTATAACCGACGCCGGTCTTTCAACAACCTCGCCGGCGGCGATAAGTTCTGCAACATGCTTATCAAGTATGTTGATTACACCCATTTGTGTCACCTCCTAATATTAAATCATACCTTTAAGTTCATAAAGCAAGTTCATTGCTTCAATCGGAGTAAGAGTATTTATATCTGTATCTTTCAGCTTTTCAATCACGGGACTTTCAGCCGAACCGATAAGTGAAAGCTGCATATCGTCTGAATTATCCTGCTTTTGAATATTGGCATTCTCGTTTTTATATTTGCCGTGTTCAAGGTCTTTTAAAATTTCCTTTGCTCTTGAAATTACAGACTGCGGAATGCCTGCAAGCTTTGCAACCTCAATACCATAGCTGTCATCTGCTCCGCCGGGAACAATTCTTCGCAGAAAAGTAACTTTCATGCCGACGGCCTCAAACATTCGCTTGACCTGGTGAAAACGTCCCTCTGTTATTATGAGTTCGATCTCCGATCTGGCAGCGGTGCTGTCGGAAGATAATATGCGCAGATCTGCGGGCAGTGTAGGTTTTTCATCTCCGATATCCACACCTGTGGCAAAAAGGTTTATGGTATCATCTGTTACATATCCGTCAATCTCTGCGTAATATGTCTTGGGAATGTGGTGTGCAGGAGACAGAAGATGGTGGGTCAGTGCTCCGTCATTTGTCAGAAGTAGAAGTCCTTCTGTGTCTATATCCAGCCGTCCCACGGGTGACAGGCCTTTTGTATTTTCTCCTTTTAGCAGATCGATAACGGTCTGATGCACGTTATCTTTGGTGGCGCTTACACACCCCGCAGGTTTGTTCAGGAGAAAATATCTGTATCTAGAATAATTCAGAATCCTGCCATTATATTTTATAGTATCGTTGTTCTCATCTATCTTTACATCTGAGGATTTAACCGGGGCACCATTGACGGTGACAGTGCCTTTTTTCACATACTGCTTTACCTGACTGCGGCTGCCGATCCCCATTTCAACTAGAAATTTATCAAGTCTCATAATGTACTCCTTTTGTTGACTGTATGATGTCATATGATACCACGAAAATGCGCTTTTTTCAGCAGAAAAGTTAAATGTTACAAAACACAACATGTCGTTACAAACAGTTGTGTAAAACCACTAGAAATTGGTATTTTTTTGTCAGAATCAGTTGACACATGCACATGTGTAGTGTATTATATTTAACAGAAATGTAACAAATGCGGTAACTTTGTAAAATTTAGATTACGAAATACTACATAGAAAATAGCTTGGATTAAGGGTAAAAGAGGAAAAATTAATGACTAGATCACGCAGTAAGTTTGGAAGATTTGTAGATCACATGAGAAGGAATGTTCTCAGTTATAAATATTTAAGACATAACATTTTGATGACAGCACTTGTGGTTGTAATGGCTCTTTGTGTATTTGCTGTCATAAGTTTTGGAGAGAAGGCTGACCCGCTTGCGGATGAATTATATGCGAATGATAGTGTGACTATCAACAAGAGTCAGGCAGTGATGATGGCAGACAGCAGTGTGCAGCTTGCCATCGACGCAGTGGTGCCTGCAGGAAGTTCAGTATCGGCCAACGATACGGCCAGAGTTGCCAGCAATGCATCAGGTAGTATACAGTCTGTGACTTCAGCGTCTACCGAGGCAGTGACAACAGAGGAAGCGACAACAGAAGAGACCCCTTCAGAGGTGCTTCCGGGCGTAACAGCATCAGTGATATATGATGGTGTGTATGTCCATACAGAGCAGTCATCAGAATCAGATATCATAGCTACAGTGAACAGTGGAGAGATGTTCGACGTTGTATCACAGGATGAGAGCTGGATAGGAGTTCAGTTATACGATGGCTCGATCGGATATATTTCAACAGAATATGTAAGTGTGGATGCCTCACTTCAGTAGTAGTGTATATGAGTACCCCTCACCCAGGTACGACCCAGTAAGACAGAAAAAGCAAGCCGCATGTCATTCAAGGATGGCGTGCGGCTTGCTTTTTTATTGTTGTATTGACTGTTGCTCAATTGGTTAGCTTTTTGTAGTAGAAGCACGCCAGCTGTGTGCGGTCTCTCAGCTGCAGCTTGTCAAGGATGGAACTGATATAGTTTCTCACTGTACCCTCGCTCAGATACAGGCTTGATGCGATTTCTTTGTTATTCAGACCATCTGCAACAAGTCTGATAATATTCATTTCCTTGGAACTGAGTTCGTATTCCATTCCGGCAAATGGCGATGGCTGGACATCTGATGAGGTAGTGTCCATATGTCCAATAAGATCAGGGAGTTTTCCAACTATCTCATCCCCGAATACAGTCTGTCCATTGTATACTGCTTTTACTGCCGGTGCGATGCTCTCAAAATTCTGCTTCAGTATATATCCCTTTGCCCCGATACTCAGTGCTTTGATTATATATTCGTCATCTGAAAATGTTGTCAGGAGAAGAATGCGGGCATCCGGGTGAGAGGCCATGATATTCTCAGAAGCCTCAAGGCCATTTATGTTCTCCATGCGGATGTCCATGAGTAGAACATCCGGTTGATATTCTTCGTACAGTCTGATCGCATCGGCTCCACTGCCTCCTGTGGCGGATACCTGTATGTCGTCGCAGGCTTCGAGTATGGTCTGAAGTGACAGTGCCACCAGTTGGTCGTCATCTATTATAACTACATTCATTTGTCGGTTTCCTCCTATTTATAATCAGGATATTTTGCATATCTGTTTGGAATTCAGTCTGTAAAATCTCTTTTCATGATATTGATCAATATGGAAAATCCGTCGTCGGTTGATATCTTCATTGTGCCTCCAAGTTTGTTTACTCTTTCCTGGATACCATTTAAGCCCATACCGCCAGAAGCGCTTCCTTGTGCCGGGGATGGACCGGAGCGGATGTTCTGTCCATTGTCTGTTATATACAGTTGATAAAATGCCGGGTGTTCCCGCACGCGGATATCCATATGGTCGCCGTTGCTGTGCTTCAGCGTATTGTTAATGGCTTCCTTTACTATGTTGATGAATGAGTATTTGATCTCTCTTGGAAGCTTATCTGACATGTCGTAATCCATGTAGATGTCCATGTCGCTGACGTTGTTGATCACATCATCTAGGGCAGTGCGCAGGTCTATGGATTCATCGTGTAGATCGTGGACACTTTTTCTCATGCTGTCCATTGCGGTATCCAGCGTAGATTGCAGCTGTGCCAGGGGCTTCTCAAGACGCTCGTCTTTGTTGATAACTTTGATGGCACCGGTCTGAAGTATGGATCTGGTGAGCATATGACCGACATTGTCATGAATCTCCCGGGCAATCCTGTTTCGCTCTGACAGGGTGGCGGTGAGCACCATGTTGTCCTGATTTTCCAGCAACTGGCGTGTGTTCTGTGCAACCAGCATGTCATGTTCTGCAGTATTGTCCCTCATGGCAAGAAGCTCTGCCCTCAGCAGATTTATCCGGCAGCAGTACACGCTCATAGCAAATGAGAATGCGATGAGGCATATCTGTGGGAAAACTGACATCAGAGGATAGTTGACGCACATGTATATGGATAACAGGACAAGTATGACTGGTGACAGCCGTTGTCTGTATCTGTACATGTCGTAGCTGACTATGGACACGAACATATAGACTGGGTGCAGCCAGAATGCGGATACAAGATACGCGCATACCAGTGCCTCGCATATGTATGGATATATTCTGCTGTGGTTCTCGGCGCCCTTCGTGGTGGCTCTGTTCACTGCGGAGATCCCGGAAAGTGCCGGATAGACCGCACCGGCAATGAGCGACAGGAGTAGTGCGATGATGATCCAGGTGTCCGTGGCAGTATTATGCGCATATATCATGACAAATGCTGAGACCAGCAGGAGTCCTTTGTTGATGAGGTGTTTCATAATTATTCTCCATAATGTAGAAAATGCTGTAGTATATATCGTGCTGTCTGAATAGCCGTGCCAGGCAGTGTGCGCAGCCTAGTGTAATAATTATTATAAATAAATATGAGGGAAAAAGAAATATGACAAATGTCACATTGTGAAGATGACGTTGTTCACTGTGAAAACAGATCAAGGGTGTATATAATGAGAGCATGTAATAAAGAATGTAGCATGCTGATGCGTGCAGACTATCATGTTATGAACGACACTCATAAGATAATGAGGGTCAAAAAACAGGATATCAAAACAGGAGGATATATATGAGTAATTCAGAAAATGCAATAGAGGTTACCAATCTGGTAAAGCGATATAAAGATCTACTGGCGCTGGATCATTTCAGTTTGACGGTGAAGGCGGGGGAGATACTTGGACTCCTTGGACCAAACGGCTCCGGCAAAACGACAACTATAAATTGTATACTGTCCCTGCTCACATTTGACAAGGGCGATATAAAGGTATTTGGCAAAGAGATGAAACCAGACAGCTACGATATCAAGAGGAAGATTGGAGTTGTAATGCAGGATGTAGCAGTTTTTGATGAGCTCACTGTGTATGAAAATATCGACTACTTCTGCGGCCTCTATATAAAGGACAAAGAGAAGAGACGCAAATGTGTTGAGGAGACAATGGATTTCGTGGATATTGCGGATTACAGGAAATTCCTTCCAAAGAAGCTCTCGGGTGGACTGCTGCGAAGACTGAATATTGCCTGCGGAATAGCGCATAAGCCAAAACTTATATTCTTCGATGAACCGACAGTGGCGGTCGATCCGCAGAGCCGTAACAGAATACTTGAGGGGATCAAGCGTCTGAATGAGGAAGGTGCCACCATCGTATACACATCCCATTATATGGAGGAGGTCGAGCAGCTCTGTGACAGGATAGTCATCATGGACAAAGGAAAGTCTGTAGCTGTAGGAACAAAGGAAGAACTTAAGAAGATGATCAAGAACACTGAGACCATCAAGGTTGAGGTGCTTGGACTTACAGGCAAACAGATATCGGAGCTTCGCAGACAGCCGCATATGTATGAGGAGGAATATAGCGATGGTATGTTGACGCTGAGATATTCTGGTGGAAGACACAATCTGGTGAGACTCATGGAATTCTTCAAGGAGCACGATATATCATTTGGCAGGGTTGTTACGGAACTCCCGACGCTCAACGATGTATTTCTGGAGATCACAGGCAAGGAGCTCAGAGACTAAACGAAATTCAGGGCAGAGATATGAGATCGTTGAAATCGTATTGTATATGGAAAATTGAGATGAATCAGGATTAAAGGAGAGAATTATGTTTATACGGGACTTTTTATACACCATAAAGATCATGGTCCGAGGCAGGGTGTCGATCTTCTGGACACTGGTATTCCCGCTGCTTCTTGCAACATTCATGTACATGGCATTTGGCAACATATATGAACAGGATGAGATGTTCAGGAATATCAAGGTGGCGGTGGTCACTGAGGATGAATCGGCAAATGGACTTAATTATATGCTGGATGCGCTGTCGGATGGCGATGACGCCCTTCTGTCGGTTGCGAGGATGAGCGAAAGCGATGCGGAGATGTCACTGGCTGATGAAGAGGTCGAGGGCATCATATATACGGATGATGTGAAGCTCACGGTTGCGGAGAGTTCTGTCAATGCAAGCATACTTGAGACAGTGCTTTCTGAGTACAAGCAGTACGAGCATGCACTTAAGGATATATATAAGGATGGCATCGGACTCCAACAGTATATGTCTGGAACTTCCGGCGTGGATGATATGTCGGGCATTGTGGAAAAACTATCAGAACAGAGATCATATTATACAGAGAAGGCCAGCACTGAGGGCAGCCAGAATGTGTATAACAATTATTTCTATGCCATATTTGCCATGAGCTGTCTGTTTGCATCACTTTCATCTATAGAGATGATGGGCAATCTTCAGGCAAATGTGAGCGCTACGGGAAAGAGAAAAAATGTGTCCCCACAGAGAAAAATGACCTTTGTTTTGGCAGAGTTTGCTGCACTGCTGATTATACATTTTGTGGTCGAGGTCATAAGCTTTATATACATGTCCTGCATAGGAGTGGATTTTGGCGACAGAGTATGGGAGATCCTGCTTACTCTGTTTGTGGGCTGCTTTATCGGTCTGGCAATAGGAGTCATAGTTGGGGCTATATCAAAGCTTGCTGAGGGGACCAAGATAGGTATTGTGATCGGAATATCCATGGTGATGTCCATCCTTTCTGATCTGTGTATAAACGGAGTAAAGTATGAGATACAGCAGCACGTGCCGATTATAAATAAACTCAATCCCGCGGCTCTGATATCGGATTCATTCTATGCGCTGAATGTTTACAGTGACCACCAGGTTTTCACTGAGAATATCGTCATAATGACTATTGAGGCTGTGGTGCTCATAGCAGTTGGGATTCTCATGGTAAGGAGGAACAGATATGCAAGTGTTTAAATCTTTTTTCAAGGTTTTGAGAAAATATATTGGGCAGATGATCATGTATGTGGGAATCCTGTGTGGAGTCATGATTGTGTTCATCAATGTGGGAAACACAGATCCACAGAACTATTATAAGGATAAAACGATCAAATATGCGGTGAGCGATGAGGATGGCAGTGAGATGAGCAGAAAATTGATGGCTTACCTGAGTGATACGCAGCAGCTTGTAGATGGCGTTGATATGGACGAACGAGGTATTCAGGATGCTCTCTACAACAGGGCGGTGGATTGTGTGATCAGGATACCAGATGGCTTTGGCGATGCATGGGCAAATGATACTGCGGATGGTATGCTTGAGATAACGACTATCCCCAGAAGTCAGGCGTCCATGCTGTTTGAGGCAAGGCTTGACAGCTACATGAATATGGTGTCTCTGTACAAGAGGGCCGGAGATGATGTGAACGATGCCGATAAGAGAGCGAGGATGGCACTTGAGCAGAAGGCTGAAGTCGATATGGCCGAAGGAAAGACCTCAGGACATTCCATGTTATATAATTTTTACAACTATCTGGGGTGGGTCATGATATGCGTTATGATAATTGGGGTAGCGCCTGTTTTGCAGGTATATAACAGGAAAAAGCTTAGAGCGAGAATAGAGTGCTCATCATACAAATTTTTCAGGCTGAACAGGGAACTTGTCCTGGGGATGATGTTTACTGGATGCGTATTGTCTGTAGTATTTATAGTACTTTCCAGAATACTTATAAAATATGATATAGTCTCAGCAAGGAGCGGAATGTTCATACTCAATATGCTGGTGTATGCCTGTGTAGCACTCTCGCTGGCATTTCTGGTTAGCAAGCTTACCCAGAGTGAACAGATTCTTTCCATGTGTGCAAATGTCATATCACTTGGAATGGCATTCCTCTGCGGGATATTTGTGCCGAGAGAGTTCTTAAGTGACACTGTGATGGCGATAGCACATTTCCTTCCAGCATATTGGTACGCAAATGCAACGGATGCCATCGACAATTTCGCATCCGGCAGTTCTGTGTCAGGCATATTTGTAAGCATGGGGGTGCAGATGCTATTCGCCGTACTGTTCATACTTGTTGGAGTGATCGTTGACAGGTACAAGACCGCCGGCAGGGCTATGGCTTAGAAAATACACTGGAAGTTATGAGGCATGGTCTGTTATAATGTTCTTTGGAGGGAGTATAGGAGGAACGAGAAAGTGCTTAAAAAGAAAGTGCTGAAACAGAACAACTTACTCAGACTGCAGAAGAGACTTGCAGTGGTTATGCTGGCCCTTACACTTGGACTCGGTACAGGGTGCGGCAAAACAGATGACGGAGCGGACGGTGCTGCGTCGTCAGAAGCAGAGACTTTGGCGGATGGTCAGACAAACGATCAGACAGATGCCGGAGCATCAGAAGAAGATGGACAGGAGTCAAAAAAAGCTACAGAAGACAAGGATGAGCCTTATGTAGAGGGAACATACTCAAGTGATTCGTATGACGTGGCGGAGTTTGCGGCAGAGCCTCGTAAGAAGACCGACGAAGAGGGTAATCGCGGTGTGTATTACGAGATATTTGTCAGATCATTTGCAGATTCAGACGGTGATGGTATAGGCGATCTGAATGGCGTCACGGAGAAGCTTGACTATCTGCAGGAGCTCGGAATCGATGGGATATGGCTCATGCCGATCACTGCATCCGATACCTACCACGGATATTCAGTGACGGATTACATGACGGTGAATCCCGATTACGGAACAGAGGATGATCTTAAGAGATTGCTTGACGAAGCACACAGCAGAGACATGAAAGTCATCATGGATCTGGTCATCAATCACACTAGTATCAATCATCCGTGGTTTCAGGCGGCAAAGTCCGATGAGAACAGCGAGTACAGAGATTATTACAGGTGGGTGTACAAGACCGACAAGAAAGACTGCAATCATCTTCTCGACAAATCAAGCTGGGGAGATATGGTGTGGCACCAGGAAGGAGACTTCTATTATTATGGTGTGTTCGGCGCGGATATGCCGGATCTGAACTATAACAATCCGGATGTTAGACAGGCTGCGAAGGATGCCGCCGGTCATTGGCTGGAGCTTGGTCTTGACGGTTTCCGTATGGACGCCGCAGTTCATATCTATGGGGCGCATGAGTTCAAGCAGCAGGAAGATTCTGAAGCGGCAAACATCAACTGGTGGAACGAATTTGCCGGTTACTGCGAGAGCATAAATCCTGATGTATACCTGGTGGGTGAGGTATGGCAGGATGACAAGGTGCTGGAAAATTATGTCCAGCCATTTGACACGAAGTTTGATTTCGCAATTCAGCAGAAGATACTGAATTGCGTACAGAAAGGCATGGCGGTGCCAGGCTTTGGTGATTCTCTTTCCGTGGCGATAGAGAATATACAGAATAAATATGACGGCGTGGATGTCAACTATCTGAATGGAGTATTTGGAGCAAATCACGATCAGGACAGGATAGCATCGTCGGTGAACAGCCTGGATAAGGCGAGACAGATTGCGGCGGTATATATGACGCTTCCAGGCAATCCATATATATATTATGGCGAGGAGCTTGGAATGTACGGCAGTAAGCCGGATGAGATGATAAGGACGCCTTTCCTTTGGGGAGGTGACAGTACATATAATACGTCGTGGGAAAAGGACAATCAGAATGCAGAGACAAAGGGACTTGACCAGCAGATGGAAGATCCGGATTCAATGTATTCATATTACAAGACATTGATAGCACTGAGAAAGGACAATCCTGCACTTATGAAAGGAAGTTACAGAGCGGCATCGCTCACAAGTGACAGTGTGACAGCATACTTCCGTGAGACGGATGGACAGAAGCTGCTGGTGGTGCACAATTTTGCAGAGGGCGATCAGACGGTATCACTTGCAGAGTGCGGAGACATAACAGTTACAAATGTACTTTATTCAAGTTCTGGTGAGACAGGTGTGTCAGACCTTAGTTCAGTGAAATTAGCTGGAAATGAGAGCGTGGTGCTGGAACTTGGTGAGTAGATAAAAAATCCCAATTTAAAGGAGGCTCTCCATGAAGAAAATACTAATAACGGGTGGCACAGTATTTGTAAGCCGGTATGCGGCGCGGTATTTTGTGGACAAAGGCTATGAGGTGTATGTGGTCAACAGAAATTCAAGACCGCAGGTTCCAGGTGCGAAGCTTATAGAAGCGGACAGGCATGACCTGGGAGACAAACTCAAAGACATCTATTTTGATGTTGTGGCGGACATAACCGCATATAATGCAGAAGATATCACAGACTTATGTGACAGCCTTGGTTCATTTGGTCAGTATATCATGATCAGCTCAAGTGCAGTGTATCCAGAGTATGGAGATCAGCCATTCCGTGAAGATTCAGAACGGGCACTCAACAGATACTGGGGGTCATATGGTACGGATAAGATTGCTGCGGAGGATGCATTACTTGACAGAGTGAGTGATGCTTACATACTCAGACCACCATATATTTATGGACCTATGAACAATGTATACAGGGAGGCTTTTGTATTTGACTGCGCCAGGGCGGACAGACCATTTTATCTGCCCGGAGATGGTGGAATGAAGCTGCAGTTCTTCCATGTGAAGGATCTCTGTATCCTGATGGAGAGAGTAATAGAGGAAAAGCTGGAGACTCATATCATGAATGTGGGAAATGTGGAGCCGGTCACTATAAAAGACTGGGTGACGATGTGTTACGCCTGCTTTGATAAGATCCCTGCGTTTGTAAATGTCAGTGAGGATATAGAACAGAGAAATTATTTCAGTTTTTATAACTATGAATATTATCTCGATGTGCAGCAGCAGAACAAAATATATCCGGAGACAATATCATTGGAAGATGGATTGAAAGAATGCGCAGAGTGGTATGTGGAAAATGAATCAGAAGTTGGAAAAAAGTCATATATGGAATATATAGACTGTAATTTAAAATAATGTACGTTGGTGCAGCGATATTGTAAATGATATGTATTTAGGGAGATCTGGAGCTTCGGCTCCGGATCTTTTTTTATAGATATACATTCAAATATCGTCGAGATATACGATGTGTATAAATTCATTAAGAGTTGCCCAGTATTTAAAAGGGTATGTTGGGGATTTTTATGAAATTAGTGAGAATGCAGAAAATGGTAAGAAATATCTGTATGATATTCTATCAATAAAAAAGGAAACGAGCAACCCACAACAGTAAAATGTGGTAAAACCCCATTTCCTTTTCTATATACTATTCCAACACGCTTCTTTTGTAAAGAATTTATAAATTATTTATTGTTGGCGTTGTCCTTCTCCTCGCGCTTCTGATCCATCATAGCACGAACCTTCATTGAAAGACCGAACAGGTTGATGAAACCTGAAGCATCCTTGTGATCGTAGAGGTCGCCAGTTGTGAATGAAGCAAGGCTCTCTGAGTACAGAGTATAATCTGATGTAGTACCAGCCTTGATGATGTTACCCTTGTAGAGCTTCATCTTTACATGACCAGTTACACGCTCCTCAGTCTTGGCAACAAATGCTGAAAGGCTCTCGCGGAGAGTGCAGAACCACTTTCCTTCATATACAAGTGCTGCGAACTTTGTTCCGACAAGCTTCTTGTACTCCATGGTATCACGGTCAAGTGTGAGCTCCTCAAGCTGCTTATGAGCCTCTGTGAGGATAGTTCCACCAGGTGTCTCGTATACACCACGTGACTTCATGCCGACAACACGGTTCTCAACGATATCGATGATACCGATACCGTGCTTTCCGCCGAGCTTGTTCAGCTCACGGATGATATCAGAAGTCTTCATCTTCTTGCCGTTGAGTGCTACAGGGTAGCCCTTCTCGAAGTCAAGGTCGATGTACTCAGGCTCATCAGGTGCCTTCTCAGGTGTAACTGAGAGAACCAGAAGGTCATCGTAGTTTGGCTCATTTGCAGGATTCTCAAGCTCAAGGCCCTCATGGCTGATGTGCCAGATGTTACGGTCACGGCTGTAAGAATGCTTTGCATCAAATGGAAGATCGATGCCGTGTGCCTTACAGAAAGCGATCTCATCCTCACGTGACTGCATTGTCCACTCAGGCTGTCTCCATGTAGCGATAACCTTGATGTCCGGTGCAAGAGCCTTGATAGAAAGCTCAAAACGAAGTTGGTCGTTACCCTTACCTGTAGCTCCGTGGCAGATGGCAACAGCGCCTTCCTTACGTGCAACCTCAACGAGCTTCTTGGCAATGATAGGTCTTGCAAATGAAGTACCGAGAAGGTACTTGTTCTCATATACAGCGTCAGCCTGAACTGTTGGCATGATGTACTCATCGCAGAGCTCGTCTACAACATCGATGATGTAAAGCTTCTCAGCTCCTGAATACTTTGCTCTCTCGTCAAGTCCCTCAAGCTCACTCTCCTGACCTACATCTATACATGCACAGATAACATCGTATCCGTATGTCTCCTTTAACCATGGGATGATGGCAGTGGTATCAAGACCGCCTGAATAAGCCAGTACAACTTTTTCTTTAGCCATTTTAATAAATCCTCCTATTTATAAATATAGAGCAGATGCAATAAAGATACATCTACGCACATCACAAGAGCTCTGTCCGGCGGAACGGGATCCTCTATATGACATTTTCTACATGAACTATACAACGCAAATGTATATTATGCAAGTGATTTTTCAAAATATTCATTCGTTCACCGTATATTATTCATGAAAAATATGCATAAATACAGAGCAAAATGGTGGCAAAAATGCTGATAAATCGTATATTTTGGACAAATATGCAAATATTCAAAAAAACCATTGCATATTATACGTTACAAATGTATAATTATAAAAGTTTCCGCAGAGGAAACGAGGAACAGAGATACAAAAGCTCAGGGTAATGAGTGTATTTCTACATATTAAATAGTGTATGTTGACGATATACATTGTCAGGTATACAATCAAACAGAGTATGTCTTTATACAGATATAGAAAAAGTACATATAAATTATGGAGGCAGTTATGATTAAGGTAGGAATTATCGGATCAACAGGATATGCAGGACAGGAGATAGTAAGAATTCTTCTTGGACATAAGGAAGCGGAGATCGTATGGTATGGATCAAGAAGCTTTATAGATCAGAAGTATTATCAGGTATACGGCAACATGTTCCAGATCGTGGATGCAAAGTGTATGGATGACAACATGGAGGAGCTTGCCTCACAGGTAGATGTAATATTTACCGCCACACCACAGGGACTGTGCGGATCACTGGTAAATGAGGAGATACTGTCCAAGGTCAAGATCATAGATCTCAGTGCAGATTTCAGAATAAAGGATGTTGCTACTTATGAGAAGTGGTACAAGATAGAGCATAAGAGCCCACAGTTTATTGACGAGGCTGTGTATGGTCTTTGTGAGATCAACAGGGAGGATATAAAGAAGTGCAGACTTCTTGCAAACCCTGGATGCTACACAACATGTTCCATCCTTTCACTCTACCCACTGGTTAAGGAAGGTCTGGTTGATGCCAACTCCATCATCGTTGACGCCAAGTCCGGAACATCAGGTGCAGGAAGAGGCGCGAAGATCGCAAATCTTTACTGTGAGGTCAATGAGAGCATAAAGGCTTATGGAGTTACGACACACAGACATACCCCTGAGATAGAGGAGCAGCTTGGATATGCGAATGGCAGTCCGATAGTTATCAACTTCACTCCACACCTTGTTCCTATGAACAGAGGAATACTTGTGACAGCATATGCCAACCTCAAGGAGAAGGTCGATTACGATACAGTGAGAACCGCATACGATAAGTACTATGCAAATGAGAGATTTATCAGAGTCCTCGACAAGGATGTATGTCCTGAGACAAGATGGGTTGAGGGCAGCAACTATGTGGATGTCAACTTTAAGATAGATGAGAGAACAAACAGAGTCATCGCCATGGGCGCACTTGACAATCTTGTAAAGGGTGCTGCAGGTCAGGCGGTTCAGAACATGAACATCATGTTTGGATTTGACGAGGCAGAGGGTCTCCGCATGGCTCCTGTTTTCCCATAAATTTGGAAATAAGGTGGTAGGATGAAGATAATTCCGGGAGGCGTGACAGCTCCTGCTGGATTTCGTGCAGCGGGACTACATGTTGGAATAAGAAGAAATAAACTGAAAAAAGACATGGCACTTCTGGTGAGTGATGTTCCTGCACATGTAGCGGGAGCATTTACACAGAACATGGTTCAGGCAGCACCGGTCATATACGACAGGCGGCTTTGCCAGAATGTGGGAATGTGTCAGGCACTGGTTGTAAACAGCGGTGTGGCAAATACCTGTACTGGCGAACAGGGAATCCACGATGCTGAGGCCATGGCGGCCCATGTAGGTAAGAGCCTTGGCATAGATCCAAGTACGGTTGCGGTGGCTTCTACAGGAGTCATAGGAATGAGACTTCCGATGGATGTCATACAGAGCGGTATAGATATGCTGGTGCCGGAGCTTTCATATTCTATAGATGCCGGAGTGGATGCCGCGGAGGCGATCAAGACGACTGATATCTATAAGAAGGAGATAGCCGTAACTTTAGAGATCAAGGGGCAGCAGGTCACCATAGGAGGCATGTGCAAGGGATCCGGAATGATCAATCCAAACCTTGGGACCGTACTCAGCTTCATTACGACAGATCTGAATATCAGCTCAGAGCTGCTAGGCAAGGTGCTGAAGTCAGATGTGGTCGATACATACAATATGGTGTCTGTGGATGGAGACATGTCTACAAATGACACGGTAATGATATTTGCAAATGGTATGGCGGGTAACGAGGAACTGCTGGAGACCGATGAAGACTTTCCTGCATTTGTCGAAGCGATAAGATATATCAACAGAGCATTTGTCAGGGCGATAGCCTCGGACGGAGAGGGCGCTACCAAGATGTTTCAGGTGGATGTGTCGGGTATGCCTGATAAGGACAATGCAAGGCATCTGGCAAAGGCTATAGTGGCCTCCAATCTTGTAAAGTGTGCCATGTATGGTGCCGATGCCAACTGGGGCAGAATAGTATGTGCCATGGGGCAGAGCGGAGTGAAATTCGATCCGTACAGGGTAGATATAGAGATATCCAGTGTGGCAGGACATCTTGAGATTGTAAAGCATGGAGTGACGACGGATTATGATGAGAAAGAAGCCAGTCACATACTCTCAGAGAAACAGATAAAGCTCAAGGCACATATGAATATGGGGGATGAGACAGCCACAGCATGGGGCTGCGATCTCACATATGACTATATAAAGATAAATGCGGATTATAGAAAGTAAAATCCAGTGAGATAAGCCATATAAAAATGGAAGCAGGTTATAAGATAAAACATATTGCGTAAATTTAAAAATAGATTCTAGTCAATAAATCAAATAAGACTAAATTGAGACGATGCGTTAATCGTTGACATTGATCAGGCTGGAAGATAAAGTTGAAGGCAAAAGACAGATAAACCTAAGGTAGATAAACCGAAGATATATAAATATAGAAGAAAGAAGGACAGAAAAATGGTTATAGGTGATTACACAGTAGATCAGGTAATTGAGAAGGCACAGACACTGATAGAGGCTATGCCATATATCAAGAAATTCCAGGGCAAGACAGTGGTTGTAAAGTACGGCGGAAGCGCTATGCTTGACGAGAATCTCAAGTACAACGTTATCAAGGACGTTGCCATGCTGAAGCTTGTCGGCATGAAGCCGGTCATCGTACACGGTGGCGGCAAGGAGATCAGCAAATGGGTAGAGAAGGTCGGCAAGGAGGCAGAATTTATCAACGGTCTCCGTGTTACAGATGCAGAGACGATGGAGATCGCAGAGATGGTTCTCGGCAAGGTCAACAAGAGTCTTGTAAGTCTCATGCAGAAGATCGGACTTAAGGCAGTCGGAATCAGCGGCAAGGACGGCGGAATGTTCACAGTCAAGAAGAAGTTCCCTGGTGGCAAGGATATAGGTTATGTGGGAGAGATAACAAATGTTGACACATCCATCCTTACATCACTTATCGAGGATGATTTCATCCCGGTTATCGCACCTATAGGAGTGGATGAGAACTACGAGGATTACAACATCAATGCGGACGATGCTGCTTGTGCAGTAGCAACAGCTCTTGAGGCTGAGAAGCTTGTATTCCTCACAGATATCGAGGGAGTATTTATTGATCCAACAGACAAGTCAACACTTATCTCAGAGATGGATATACACGAGGCAAAGGACATCATAGAGAAGGGCGTTGTCGGCGGTGGTATGCTTCCAAAGCTTAACAACTGTATCGCAGCCATGGAAAATGGAGTTTCAAGGGTGCATATACTTGATGGCCGTCTCCAGCACTGCCTGCTTCTTGAATTCTTCACCCAGAAGGGTATCGGAACTGCTATCCTCAAGGAGCCTTTATTCTAGGATGCATGGCAGAATATAACAAAGCTTCAAATAATAAAATAGTAAATTATAAAACAGTATATATGACCATGGTGGACAGCCATCTGTAAGGAGGGAAGATTACCGGTCATGTATGCTGTTTTTTTATGTCTGATCTGAATCGGGGAGTTTATAAAAATGTTACATTTTTATGTATTGTAAAAAGTA
>ERZ1027051.609-NODE-609-length-16360-cov-8.212695_pt1 | contig 16360 bp, 9 predicted proteins | sample MGYA00519429_ERZ1027051 | MGnify/ENA primary metagenome ERZ1027051 (study PRJEB26926, sample SAMN06164598) | human gut metagenome | biome: ENVO:00009003; feature: ENVO:2100002; material: ENVO:00002003 | host: Homo sapiens | place: USA | collected 2012 ... | reverse complement strand
TCTCTACACCTACTGTTTTTAGTACAAGTAACTTCTTTTCATTCGTTATGAGAAAGAAAAAATCTTTGTATAAAAAGACTCTATCTATTTCTTTAAGTTCACAGATCTTTTTATCTTCTAATTTTATTCCCTGAACATCAATTTCCACTTTGTTATATCTTGATTTATTCCATACAAATTCATGGACATTATTTTCAAATTTTTTTCCCTTAGATTGAAACCAAATAATCCAAATCAATGCAATAATAGAAATCCCCATTCCCACATAAAACATCGGATAACTCTTTACAAAATAGCAGCCGATTGATGACAAAAATAATACTGGTGTCATTATATAAATAATTTTCCTTCTATTATTTTTTGTCTTAAGTAATTGATATGGCATAGCATATTCTAACGAAAGCATATACTCTAATGCTTTTCTATCTTCATCGGTCATAATAGACTTTATAATCATTTTTACTCCATCCTTCCCTTAAAATACAATATAATAACCTCTGTCCTTTATTTCTTCATGTGTCCTCCCATCTCTTACATATGTAAGATTAGTACAAAACACTTCTATTGTCAAATCAATTTTTAATTCGGTATTGGTAATCGGGTATCTGCATAATTCCGTCATTTAGGATTTCATTCCCCAAATACTGAAAGCTGCCATCCTCTGCAAACCTTATCGTAAGTTCATGAGTTATAACTGCATCATCACATATAACCATATCACAAACTGCATCAACGGTTAGTGTAATTGTTCCATCTCCATTTTCTCTTATATCAATTACTTCTGGCAAAGAAGTACCAAAGAACGTTGGTGCATAATTAAGGCAACCACCAAGACGCACCCAAGCGTAAGTCTGGTTTTCCTCATCAAACACCGCATATTCCCGTATCTGCTCTGCCGTCACTGGAAGATACTCCATAATTAAATTTTCAAATTCCTCTTTTGGTATTCCATTTGGGTAATTCTCAGAATTAAACTTTTCCTGATATTTCATTGCATACAGATATTCATACATCCCATTATAATCCAGTTCTTCCATATGCTCTGTATCCCAATTGGAACATAAGAGGTTATTTCCCTGATATCCCAAACCACGCACGCATTTTTCAGACATTTCACGCTGTTCCTCTGTCATTGGCTTTACTCTGATCAGACAGCTCCCATCCACCATCTCAGTTACTTCCGGATACTCTGGTACACATAGTTCATAACAAAACCACCCTTTATCCGTATATTTCCACTCTTTGATTCTGGTGTAAGAAATGTATGATGTTCCTGGTGTATTATTATCATTCCAAACGCCTCTTGCACTTACGATGTACATATCTGTTCCATCGAAAATAAATTTCATTCTTCCTACGCCACCATCATCACATATCTCGTAAATTACTACAGCTCCGCTTTTCCCATCCATGCATTCATTGAGAAAATTATCTACATTTTCATAATTTCCCATATTAGAATACAAAACCAATGTAGCAACCGGACATCCTGTTTCCATTATTTTCTTCTGCATTTTAAAAATTGTTTCATCTTCCAAAACAACATTAGAAGCTGCTCCTTTATCTGCATCTCCATAAATGTCAGAAATACGTTCCATCATTTCTATACAGTCACTTTCAGCTTCCACCGCTTCCTGTTCGTCCACGGGAAGATCGTAGCCCTTTTCCCACTGTTCTGCAACATCTTCTTTTACATTCTCGTTTTCTTCCGTAGAATCAACATCTCTACTATCCATCAACTGACTGTCTGATGTCCTATCTTTCCTTATGCATCCACATAACAGGCAACTAATCAGTACAATGAACCAAATGCACTTTTTCATAAATATTGTCCTTTCCATTCAGTCACATTAAGGATTCATTCTTGCTATGACTGGCAATTCCAATTCTTTTTGTTCAATAGAATTGGCTAAATATCTAAAAGTTCCATCTTCAAATGGCTGAACCACAATTCGATTTGTAAATGCGCAGTCGGAATTATAATCTGCCCATACTCCATCTACAATCAGAGTAATCGTTCCATCAGAGTTTTCCGTATAATCAACCACTTCTCCAAACGGTGGATATGGGCTGGCAGAAATCATGTCATATTCATAGCTATTACTTTTTTCGTTATATTTACAATATTTTCTTAGTTGTTCCGTGGATACCGGGAAATATGTAGTCATTATTTTCTCGTATTCTTCTGCTGGAATCTCCCCATTGTCCGTTTTTAAATTTTTCCCTGTATAAATTCGATAAATATCCTCAAACATGCAAGGCATCAATATATCTTCCACATTGCTGCTATCCCAGTTTACAACCAGCATATTATAATTTACATAACTAAGACCAGCTATATATTTTTCTGTAAGTTCTCTGCATTTTTCTGGAAGTAACTTTACTCTCCAATATTCTCTCAATCCTGCATGCGCAACTGGATTTTCAAACGTATAAATAAAATATCCTTTTTCAGTAAATTTAATTTCTGACAAATCACTTACCGAAGTTCCAAGTATCTCTGGTTCTCCGCCCTCTCTCCATCGAATACCTACATAGTAACTTTGCAACTTTTCATTTCGATAGACAAATGTCTGTGCGCCAAGCAATCCATCAGCTTGAACCACAAATACTGTTATCAATGTATCCTGACCAATAAGATAACTTTTATAGAAATTTTGCAATTTATCATAATTTTGCATCTCTACATTTTCTTTAACGCATACATATCCACTTTTTCCAAGTATTTTTATAACCTGTTCTCCCTGTTCATTTGTAAAACCATCAATTCCAGAAGCATAGGCAGGTACATCATCTATAATTACAATATCCTTATATACCACCTTCACCAGTTCTGCCGCAGTTAGTGCTTCATTTTGGATATTTTTGCTCTCTTCTTCAGACAGTAAACTTTTTGACTGAGGAATAATCCAATACGGCGAATTATCTTCATTTTCCCTCTCGTAATCAGACTCCTCCTGCCAAAACTCTATATCTGATATCTGTACTGGCTTTTCCCATGTTTCCTCTGCTGATGATTTTCTCACGTTCTTCTCAAAAAAGATTCCTACACTTACAATCATCACCAAGAGGATAACAAAAATGATTCCAAACTTTTTTATAAACCATTTTATATCTTCCATTACTGTCCTCCATATATATCATTCCATTCATCTTCAGTTAAACGCGGTGTATGCCATGTAATGTTGTTATTTTCTTCCTCTGAAACAATGTAATTTGATACATACTGGAATCCCCCGTCAGATAATGGTCTGACCGTAACATCATGCATATATACATTTGAATCGCCTGCATACGGATATATCACATGAACGTTGAGCGTTATCGTCCCATCCGAATGTTCTTTATACCCAACCACCTCGGAATACGGATATTCTGGATACTCTATCTCATAAAATCCTCTTGGTTTATATTCGTATGTTTGAGTTTGATAATCGTAAATAGTTTTTTTCTGCAATTTATCACTGTCGATATTAAAATATTCCATAATTACATTTTCAAACTCTGTTTTAGGAATATGATAAACTGCACCTATGCCTAAGTTATCATCTGCTACATATGGAAATTTTTCTTTATGCAACTTTGGATACAACAAATCAAACATGTCATAGAAATTCAGTTCTCCAAAATCATCCTCATTCCAATCCACTAAAAACATATTATTTAACTCATATCCTATTGGCAAAAGATATTTTTCATTTAATTCCCGACACTTTGCATCCAATGGCAGTATACGAAATGCTACATGCTCTTCTGCAGAACTTAATGTTAATACATACAATTCTTCTGAAAAATAAGTTCCAGAAAACATCAGATATCCATCATCGGTATATCTCCAATAATCGGTTTGATATTCACCTTCATCCTCACTTTTCATAATCCCATCTTTGTATCCGTAATAGCATCTTTTCACATGAACCACTCCTTTTTCTGTCTGTAAATGGTAGACCGAAAATCCTCCCAGACTGCTCACTTGGAATATTGTCACTTCTGCTTTTTCTTGTTTTTCCACCGAATCACAAAAATCTATCACATTTTGTATTTGTGTCATATCAACTCGATTTTCACAATCAACTGCCGCATATCCACATTCCCCAAATCTTTCTACAACTTTACGTACTGTTTCCATATCCTTCAGCTTATTTTTTGTTGTGGCTTCCGCATAAATATCTATCGGAATATTTATAAAATTGTCATCCATTCCTTTCTCACTGACAATTTCAATAGGTTCAGAAGATACTGGTTCTTCTGTATTCCCTTTACATCCCGAAATCCCCATCGAAAAACCTATACTAATTACCAGAAAACCACTTTTCAAGAACCTGACTATCTTTTTTGACAACATAACCGCTTCCACCTCTTCCTTTTACGTCTTCTACCATGCTGACGATCATAATAGGACGCTCCATATTCTTGTCCGTTGTAAAAACAGAAAACCATCCCAATTCAGTCCCCGTTGTATCATCTTTTGATGCTTTGATTTCTGCAGTTCCCGTTTTTCCGGCTAATATAATATCCGTTCTATGTGCTGCATAGCCAGTTCCATGAGAATTGTTTATGACTTCTTTCATATCCTCCAAAACAGTTTGCGCCACATCCTTTGTAAATGCTTCTTTAATCCAGACATCAGGCATTGCATCTTCCTTATATGTAAGATATGGTTTTATCATATTTCCTTCATTGCAAAATGCAGAATACATACAAGCCATATGCAAAGGATTCACAAGAATCTGACCTTGTCCATAGCCACTATCAGCCAACTGTACCTCTTTTTCAATTTTTTCTGTATTGGAAAACTGCGATTTTGCCATCTTAATATCAAATGGAAGTACATCATTGAATCCCAGTTTTGTTAATGAACTTTCCATATCGTTTTCCCCAATTTTTAATGCCGCCTTTGCAAAATAAATATTATCCGAATAAATTAAAGCATTTTTTAGAATAACCGGCTCATAAGCATGAAGCGTCGTTACATAATAAGATCCCCATGAGGAATCTTTCTGCCAGCTCAAACCTTCATTTCCATAATCCTCGTTAGGATCAATCGCCCCCGTTGTTAATCCAATAGCAGCTATGATTGGCTTAAACGTAGAGCCTGGACACCAGACCTGTCGAAAACGATTATACATAGGTTTGTTCTCATCTTCATTCAGCGCATTCCACTTTTCACTTGACATGCCCCTAATAAAATCGTTGTTATCATATGAAGGTGTACTGACTAAAGCCAATACTTCTCCCGTATACTGATTGATAGCAACTGAACAGCTCTTATCATCTTTAAATTGTTCATATAATTCTTTTTGCAAATCCGAATCTATCGTTAGTTTTATATCTTTTCCATTTTCCACAATCGTGCTTACTACGATTTTTTTCTTATTGCCGTTTGAATCAACAATAGTAATAGAACACCCATTCTGTCCCTTTAATTCTTTTTCAAATAACCCTTCCATTCCACTTTTTCCAATCACACTGTTCGATGTATATCCCTCTCCTGCGTGTTCTTCTAAATCTTCTGCTGTAACGTTTTGAACATATCCCACTAAATGTGCAGCAGCCTCCCCCAGTGGGTATTCCCTTACAGTGATATCTAAAATTTTCACACCTGGAATCTCTAATAATTTCTCCTGTCTGTCTTTCTCTGCCAATGTTTCCTGATCTGGCTCAATCGACATAAGTTTTAATTCATTCACCTTTGGAACTGTTTTTAATGGTACAAATGAATCATCTTTTACCCATTTTGCCGCTAATTTTTTTTCTATATCTTCTGTTTTCATTTCCAATAATTCTGCCAACTGGCTGATAGCATCATTCTTATTCTCTAATTTTCCGGGAACTACGCCTATAGAAGAAGCCACTCCCTCGCCTGCAAGCAAGTGACCATTTCGGTCTATAATCTGCCCTCTTTTAGCACTTGTTGTAGACACTTTTACTTTATCTGTGGAATCCAGTTCTGGAAATATCAAAGAATCATTCCATATCAGCTTATATTTGCCTTTTTCCAGTATAAATGATGCCTTATTTTCAAAAGTTACTTTTCCTGCAACAGTATCCATAGATGTTTCATAACAGATCTCTTTTTGTTCTTTATCATAAGATGTGATATGAACTTTCATATTATCTACATCAATTCCCTCATAAATAGCAGAATTACGTTTTACAAAATCTTCCTGACTGATATTCCCAGATATTCCTGCATCAATCATCTCATACATTTGTTCATATTCTCGATTTGAAACATGATCCATATATGTTTTAAGAACCTTCTCCGGTGATACATCAGGTACACTTTCATACCATACAAAAAAGGCAACCACAGTTGTAATCAAACATAAATTCACGAGCCATATAATGTATATCCTGCTTTTTTTCTTTTTTTTCGTCATAGCATCTCCTTTTTCTTACAGTTGTAAGATTTTATTTTAAAAAAAATTGTTCTTTCCATTTCAAAAGTTATGTCAAAGCAATCATGATTTCTTTTTTCTGTATATAATATTCCCTTATATCTTACATCTGTAAGATATGAACGTCAAGTATTTATTTTACTTTTATTCTAAATAACAAAACATCTGGCACATCCTAAGGAAGTGGCAGAAATGGCAAAGCGAAACCGCACCAATCCGGTGCAATTTTATCTCAGCGATGATGAGCAGTACATCCTCAACACCAAATTCAAAGCATCCGGCATGAGGAGTATATCTGCGTTTCTGCGCAAGCTGATTTTATATGGATATGTGTATGATGTCGATTACAGTTACCTACGAAATTACAACACGGAACTGGGACGTATCAACTCCAGTTTAAACCAGATTGCAAAGAGGGTAAACAGCACCGGAAACATTTATCCAGAGGCCTAAAATGAATAATCCTATCTTGTAGCTTGTTAATAATGACACCATGTATTATACTTAATTTATTACCACAAACACTTAGGAGATACTATGGCGAAAACAGACTATAAATCAACTGATGCCTTAATGCGGCATCTTAGAAATAACGGAATTTCCATCTCAAGGACTTCTCAAAAGCAGCAACTGATCAATACAGGATATTTTCATGGTTATAAGGGATACCGCTTTTTTGTATCATCCTCAAACCGCCTTCCATTTACCTCATACAATAAGATCAACGCAACCATACAATATGACACAAAACTAAAGTCTCTTTTATATGGAAAAATGATGTTTATTGAAACTGCCCTTAAAAATATTGCATTAAACACAATTATGACAGAAATAGATTCAAGCAGTGTCTATGATATGTATGATAAAGCAATCAGCAGTTACAAAAATGCTCCGGCTGGAACTCGCGAAGATATAAAAAAGAAATACCAAAATAACAAACTGAATCTCCAAGGTTCCATACAAAATGCCATAGCCGCTGCATACCGCAAAGAGAACCCTAAAATCACCCATTTTTATAATAATGTCAACTATAATGAGGTTCCAATTTGGGCAATTTTCGAAATTCTTACTATGGGCGATTTTGGTTATCTACTTTCCTGTCTGACTATTGATATGCGTGAAAAAATATCCCGTTCAATCGGCATAAATCTATCCAGTGATACCTATCGGGAATTGCTTTATAAATATGTATATGCCTTAAAGGATCTGAGAAATGCTATTGCCCATAATGATGTAGTATACGATACCCGTTTCAAAAAAATGGATCCATCCAGACCAATGAAGCAGTGTCTGATTTTAGAAATGGGAATGCCTTACATAAATTTCAAAACTATTGGTGACTATATTATTCTCATTTGTTATTACTTGAAATTACTGAAAGTTTCTAAAACTGAGATTAAATCATTTATTCGAGAATTTGAAAAGATCACACGAGAATACGAAGCATCCGTAAACCCGAATGTTTCAGCTATTACCATTCATCCCGATTTGTTTTCTCGGCTAGACATCTTTAAAAATGCCATATAATGCTTGCATATTTCACTTGTATATAGTATATTATAGATAGCAATTGGGGTATGTGTTTGCGGACACATACTTGGAGGAGTCGGAGCAATCCGGCTCCTCTTTAATTTTCAACAAAAAGATACCTGCCTGGCAAGATTTTTTCACTGTCCTTTATGTGTGATCCATAATATCGCCTTTCTCGAACACATCGAATCAGCCCTTCAAAACGTCATAATAAAAATCCGTTTTAAAGGTATAAAAAAGACCGCTCACTTTCAATTTTTCTTGAAAATGAACGGTCTTTCACGTTTATTTTATTCTGTTGAATGATAAAAATATTACTTTTTCTTTGATATGTTTCCGAAGCCGCAGTCCAATACCCCAGAAAAGCTTACTCCATCAGAAATTTCTTTCGCGCAAAACAAGGATTCTTACAAATCTATCCGATGTAGTGCAACTATTGTCTCTATATGGCACGAGAGGATAGGAAGTACGTCAAATGCCCTTGTTCGTATACGGAAACATATCAACGCCTTTTCTACCCTCTCGACTGTTCGTGTAAACATATCAAGATATAGCTGATATTTCATTAATTCAAAACTAATCCAAACAACTACTTCTCAATATCAACTAAATATTTTTTCAAAAAAAGGAGTCTCTCCATACCTATGATGCTTAAAATGTTGTTGCATCGCTTCTTTTATTTCTTTTGAAATACGTTTATCACCTACAATACCGACATACCATAGCAGAGCATCTATTTGTTCAATCGTCAACTGTGAAAAATCAATTTCTCTAAATCTACTAAATTCAGATATTGTACGTTCGAGCATATGTAATCCTCTAGACATCATTTCTTTACTATTATCTCTCTCATCTAAAAGTTGATAAAGACATCTAAAAACCCTAATATAATCGATCTCTTTTCCATATCTTTCATATTGAAATTCTTTTTCAAAGAAAGGAAATTCAAAAATTTCCAAAGGCGCATTTCTAAATAATTCTGGCAATATATCAATCAAATCAGCAGCAAATTTCGGGTATAAATATATAATATTCCAAAAAAATCCAGGACGTATGCAAAATAACTGATATCGTAATATACCACTTATTTCACTTAAAAACCAACTTTCATGAATTCTCCTAGCTATAGAAATTGCATTAATAATTGTATCAAAACCCAAAAAACTTATCTCTACATTTTCTAACTGATTTAAACAACTTCTTAAAAATATTTCACCAATCCTTTCTATCTCTTTTGAATTAAATTCGCAATTGTTTAATAGTGCCAACACTGCACGTGACAATAGTTCAGGATTTGTTTCCGCCAAAATCTCCATACTATCCAACTCAAAAAATTGAATTAAAATTCGTTCTTGATCATCCTTTCTCATATTTGGTAGTCTATTGATAGCCCTGAGCAATGACAATTCATAAATATTATTCTCCTCATAATCTTGAAGAATATAAATATCATCTCGCATATAACGCGATGAATAACGTATAAATTGATTGATACTTTCAGACCACTCATCATCCCAATATTTATGAATCAAATACGGATCTTCATGTCTCCCTAAAAATAGAAGCCCTGTATTCCTTGCTAGAAGTTGAATTAAGCGCACTCCGCTAACCATCTCTAACGATCTATGGACTTTCTTCGAAATATATTTTGATTCATCGAGCAAGCGAGGAACTATTTTAATAAGTTGTTTACGTGTTGAAATAAAAACTAGTTTTCTCATTAAACAATATTCCAGTATTTCAAAGAGATTCAATAAAGTATCATTGTTTACAGAACGAATTTGTTCATTATGAATAATAGTTTCTATTATTTTATTTATTTCTCTATAGTTTATAGCAAACTCCCTCGATTCTTTTTTTTCTGTAAAACCATTTATTTCCTTTCTTAATAAATTGATTAAATACGAGAAATACATATCTGGGCTTTCATTTCTAAGCATTTCACAAACTTTTTTATCACTCATCCGAGTTATTTCGCAAAATCGTTGCGTTTGTAAGCCAGATAACCCAGCTAGCAAATTATCTCCTAAGGTAAATGAAACACATAACAAAATATCAATCGGTTGCTCATAACGTGTAGCTTCAAACTTTTCATTACACTCAACCAATATCACTGTATTGTTTACTCTCTTTGCCCTAAGAATTACCGAAAGCCCCATCAAGTCCGCTGGTGAAAACCAAGCTTTCCAGAATGATGTCAATTTATCCCAAGGTCGTGAATCTAAAGCACTCACTTTAGCTTGAGTGTAATCTTCTTCATTGAACTCAAATCCACCAGAACTAAGCGTACATGCTAATATTATTAAATTTAGTGAATATGTTGACAAATATCCCAAAAGAGGTATGTCACGATCCAAAAGCATCCCTCCACGCATAACACTTGGAGAATTTCTTGTGTTTAAAATCATCTTCAATTGATTTTTTACAAGATATTGTAAATTGTCAATAAAATCATCTTTAGTTATAACAAATGGAAAACTATATATTTCCAAAGTACGCTTCAATGCCTTTGTTATATGCTCACGCAACATTTCAATTACAACTGGACGTGAATAAAGCGGCACAAACATTAAGCAATAAAACCATCCAGAATTTAAAGAATCAGGATTAGACAATTTATTTTCCAAACCAGACGACTTAAACTTTCTATCCACAAGTATATCTTTTACTTCGTTTATAGTATTTCTCAAAATAAAGTCAGCAGCTAAAAATTCACCGAAAGTATTATGCAGGAATTCATAAGCACTTTCCGATTTATCGCTATGTGCATCCACATCTTGAGCTGTGGACTTATGAATAAAGAAAAAACCTCCTAATACGGATTCTGATTCTTTTAAAGTATGTGCTTTGGGACTACCATCCTCTCTTCGAGCCTTAAATGTATCCAAATCTTCTTCCAACTGCCTAGAACGAATAACAACTTCTTGTCTATTGTACATTCCTATGGCCACAACCCCAAGACGATTCATTTCTTTATCAATAATCACTTCCTGCTCTTCTGGTGTTTTATCTTCAAATCCAGCAACATACCTTCTACGTTCTCTGCGTACAAATCTACGAAGTAGATTGTCATATAATTCTGTTCTCTTAATATTACTTGTTTTTGCTAGTTCATTAGCTTCTGAATCATAAAGTGCAAGCATTAATAGCAATAATGGTTGTTCTGCCAATTCAATTATGCTGTTTTTCTTCCCTTTTTCTTTTAATGGCAAACTAAAAGGATTAATTTTCTCACTTGCAAAATAATCTGCATTTATACTATTCCATATATCAATCCATTTTTGTCTCTGATTAGAATCAAATTCCAACAATCTTAAGATGGTGGAGTTTAATGGAATTCGTGCTTTATCTATAAGCGTAATCCGACTTGTAATAATTATTCTTACAGAGCGCTCCATTTCTTTCTGATCCTGTTGAAATCTGCGAACTTTTTCAAGATACCCAGAGAAAACATCACCTTTTGCCTGAAGGAGTTCATCATAACCGTCCAAAATTATTATTAATGGTTTTTCTTTAAACTGTGTTGCAAAACCGCCATACCCTTGCGTAGATAAAGATCTATTTGTTACCTTTTTAATTTGATCTTCGACAAGAACATCAATACCATCCTCTGCATTAACTTCTCTCAATGGAATCCTAATAACTGTGTATGATTTACTCATTAATTGAGCAGAAAGGACTTTCGTCAGCAAAGATTTTCCGCTTCCGGGCTGCCCCAAAATGACCAGCGGATAATCGATACTGTCTGGTGAATAAAGATATTTTATAAAAAATTTATCTAAATCATGTTGAGCAGGTATTTGTTTCCAAACTGATTCATCTTCTAATTTAGTATCTTTTCTCTGATAAGCAAGACATTTATACGACTGTGGAATAAAAGCATCTACAATTTTAGGAAATTTTAAACTCATCATCTCAGTATCAGATTTTATTTCTCTATCGTCGATTATTGGTTCTTGAATAAATGCTATATACTTTTTTCTTAAATCATCTACAATATCCTGTGCTTGAATAGCATTATAGTTTGTCTCTATTGAATTTACAATATTGCTTAAATTACTAAGTCCAACATCAATTCTTTTCGTGGTGCCAATAACCAACTCCAATGCTGTTTTATTATTTTTAATAGCATGATGAATACCCTCAAAATTTTGAAGTTGAGCAAATAACGCAAAATCATTAAATTGATCTGCCAAATGTATATACTGGGCTTCATATACTTCAATTGCCTTTTGTGGCAGTTTCCAAAGTGTTTCCTTTAATTTCTCGAACTCCTGATTGTCCTTTTTCTTTTCCTCATCAAAAATTGATGCCTCCCTAATCATCTTTATTAAATTATTGCAAACACGCTTATATATTTCAGTAAGTTGTTCTTTAATTTCAGAAAATGCAGTCACATGATCTGCATAAAAAACCTTACAATGAATATCAGGAACTGTAGGCGACAACTGCAAGGTCTCCGTGGTCTCAATAGACTCTTCAAGGAGTTCCTTCTTTTTTTCGAATTTTAACTTAAGTTTTCTTCTGACCGTGTTTGGAAGAGCATCCTGAAGTACATCAAAATAAGCCGTATAACAAATCAAAGCATATGCTGCTCTAATCTGTTCCGTTCTATCAAGATAATCCAACTCAACCTTCTGTGCAATGAAATCATAAACTTTACGTCCTAGGCTGAAAAGCCGATCCTTCACATCTAACAATTCTAACATGGGGAGAAATTGTGGTCCAAAGATAATCGGGCTAAAAATAATAGCCGCATCCGATAAACTTTCAAACGCATCAAGAATTTCTTTCCCAACTTCAGTATCCTTTTTAAGATATATTTCAATATCCTTAAATCTATAATCTTTAATCATACTCAGTCTCTCCTCCCAAATTTTCGCTTTTCTCTACAATTAGCATGTATTTATTTTACCATATTTCGACATCTAAAACAATGTTAACACATCTCAAGCCGCTATAAAAACTTGCAGAAAAACACCCTGCATTTCTGCAGGGTGCCGTTCTCACAATTTTTCTGCCCTATCTCTCCTCATCCACTGTCATCCCTGACTTGAATTCCACCTCAAACCGCTCATCGTAGACCGTGACCTTTTCAATCAACCGCCGCACAAGCTGCTCATCATACTCCAAGACCTCCGTTGGCTGGCTGTCCAGAAATTCCCGCATCTCGGCGATCCGCTTTTTCAAGCCCTCACGCTCGGCACTTTTCGCCAAAGCGTTCTGCTTCAACTCCCGCAAACGATGAATCTCATCGGCTATGCCGTTGTAGTCTTTTTTGAAGTTTGCTAACTTCAACAGTTCCTTTTGCAATGCCTCCAGCCTTGCTTCAATGTTTTCTGCCGAGGATTCATCTTCCTGCAGGATGACCGTTTCCACGTTCTCCTGCAGGGCGGTTATTACGCTATCCTTGTCGCCAAGCGTCTGGTTGATATCCTGTATCACAGCCGCTTGCAGCTCCGACCCCTGAATGGTCGGGGCATCACATTTTTCAGGGCCATGCTCCACACGGGTACAGCACCGCCACACGATAGAGTGTTTTCCCCGGTTGTTCCATGCAATCCTGCGGTAAATGTCACCGCATTTCGGGCAATAGACAATGCTGGATAATGCATATTTACTGCTGTAGACCCGTTTCTTCCGCTGCGTTTCCGGATGCCATTTTGCTTTGCCCGCCGCCGTCAGGATTCCATCCGCCTCAAGCCCTCTGCCAATCTGTAGCAGGCTGTCACCCTCCAGGTATTCCCGATAGATGCGTTTTACCACTTCTGCCTCGGTCGGCTCAATAATCAGATGCCCGTCCTCGTCCTTTGTGTATCCAAGGAAACGGTTGTGGTTGACCTGCACCTCGCCTTTGGAATCCATCGTGTTGATATTCTCCTTTTCAAAGAAAACAGGAATGTTCTTCTCCTTCAGTTCCCGGATATATTTCAGGCAGTCCAGCGTGTTCCGGGCAAAACGGCTGATAGATTTCGTGATAATCATATCAATCATGCCCGCCATACATTCCTCTATCATACGGATAAACTCACTGCGTTTTTTGGTATTACAGCCGCTGATCCCGTCATCCGCGAATATTCCCGCCAGTTCCCATTCCGGATTCTTCTGAATGAACTGTGTGTAATGCTCCACCCTGTACCTCATAGCTGAGATGGGCAGGTGATGATATGGAAGCACAGAAACGCATAAGGCAGTTGATGGAGAAACGCGGCTGGACGGATTACCGGCTTGCAAAAGAAGCAAACCTCTCTCATTCCACAGTTACAAATATGTTCAATAGAAATAACGCACCTACGCTACCGACCTTAGAGGCGGTATGCAGGGCATTCAGTATTACTTTAAGTCAGTTCTTTGCAGAGTGGGATGACCCGTCAGAACTGACCGAAGAACAGCCGGTTTTATTTGCGCTATGGAGTACCCTGACGGATGAGCAGAAACGGCTCCTGCTTGAACTAATGAATACGATGTAAAATGCACGTTGATTCCAGCAAAGGAAAAACGTGCATTTTCTTTTTAATCATCTTGTCAACTCCACAACCATTTATCCAACCTGTCAACTCAACACCACCCAATATCAAAATCAACCACTCAACTCTCCGTCATTTTTACAGTTGACCAGTTCCCGCAGACCTTTAGAGCAAAAAAAATCCGAGAGCCGAAACTGCTGCTACGACATCTCCGACCCTCGGAAATCCCTTGTTTTCTACACTTTTTCAGTTCGTTATTTCTCTACCTTTGACATCAATACCACGCACTCATTTTGTGTATCATTGTCCAAACTTAGTGTAAACTCTTTTTCTATAATCGGCAACTTAAATTCTATAGATTTCAGCCACTGACCATTCTCTTTGCGTTCTTCGTAAATCTGCACATTATCCACTAACTGCGACAGGAACTCCCGTTTCTCTGCTTCGTTCATTTGAGCATACAATTTATCAAAGAACACGAGTGCCTTGTAAATGTTATCCCCTGTAATCTTATCTGCCAGCAGAGAGCGTTTCTTAGCCTTTGCAGATACCAGCAGTTCCTCTGCATCATCTATTTTATCATAAGTCTTGTACAAATGGTTCTCTAAATCTGTTTTTCTTCGCTGATAATGCTTATCCTCATAATCAAGAGAATCCATATCTGATAAAATAGTATCTTTATTATGATATAGCTTTCTTAATTGTATTTTATAATTTTCTATTTCCTGATCTAATGCACTAGTATCTACTTCCATATTTATTTTGTTGCGGATTAAATCCGAAAATTTAGGATTACTAACCAGTTTACTAATCACCTCTGCAACAGAAGCATCCAGCATTTCTTAATGCACCTGTTTTTTGTAATCACACTTATGACCTCTAGTCATATTTCTGTGTTTGCAGCCATAATAATAAAAATCCTTATAGTTACTTCCATCCTTGCGTTTCTTAATAGACTTGTTGCCATACATTCCTGCACCGCAGACAGGACATTTCAAAATTCCTGATAATAGATGAATCTTTTCTCTCTTGTCACGATTGACCTTTTCATACTTTTTAGCCTGTGCCGCCACCTTGACCTGCGCCTACTCCCATACTTCTTCTGATACAAGAGCTTCGTGCAGACCATCTACTAACAGGTAATCGTCTTTCTTAACCTGTCTATACTCAAATCCGTATTTACATATTGGTCAAATATCATTCTGATGGCAACTGCTTCTTCCTCATTAACTTCCAGTTTTCCATAAATGAGAGAATATCCATATGGTGCAAAACCACCGTTCCATTTACCTTCCCTGGCTTTCTGCATCCTTCCTTCCATGGTCTGAACACGAATGTTCTCACGTTCAATCTCTGCCACTGCTGACAGAACAGATATCATAAGCTTCCCGGCATCTTTGGATGAATCTATTCCGTCCTCCACACAAATCAGATTCACTCCAAAATCCTGCATTACTTGTAATGTTGCAAGTACATCTGCCGCATTTCTTCCAAATCTGGAAAGTTTAAATACAAGAACATAAGATACTCCATCTTTTCCTGACTTAATATCCTCCATCATCTGATTAAATGAAACTCTTCCCTCTATTGATTTGCCGGATTTTCCTGCATCCTCATACTCACCGGCAATTTCATATTCATTATAGTCGCAGAACGCTTTCATTTTTGTTTTCTGTGCATCCAGAGAATAGCCATCTATCTGCATGGTTGTCGAGACACGGGTGTATAAATATACTTTGATTTTCTCTTTCTTCAATTTACATATCACCTCCAGGAAGTGCCGAAACTGCCGACAGATTGATACTGACTAATGTATCCATCTGCCTGATTGCCAAATTTCTAAGCAATATAAGTCTTTCTGATTGAGATTTCCCCTGCTCAATTAAAATAGCATTATAACTTTCCATATTTGCCAACACCAACAACTGATTTAAATTTGCATCATCACGCACATTCCCCTTT
>ERZ1027051.595-NODE-595-length-16602-cov-4.502508_pt1 | contig 16602 bp, 22 predicted proteins | sample MGYA00519429_ERZ1027051 | MGnify/ENA primary metagenome ERZ1027051 (study PRJEB26926, sample SAMN06164598) | human gut metagenome | biome: ENVO:00009003; feature: ENVO:2100002; material: ENVO:00002003 | host: Homo sapiens | place: USA | collected 2012 ... | reverse complement strand
TACGAGATTGCCTCTTGTCTCGTGGGCTCGGAGATGTGTATAAGAGACAGTTCCCCATTTATCAGCAATCTTTTTATAAGACATGCCACTGATGTAGTCTTCATATATTTGTTTGTTTCTGGCGTGCTTTTCCTGAACATCTTTCTGGCGATAGAGGCGCGTCTTCGCCAAACCTTCACGCTCTTTTTGATACTTTTTCACGATTGACCGAACGCAGCTACTGGTAACGCCCCATTTCTCCGCTATTTTGATGCAAGACGCACCACTTATAAACTCTTCATAAATTTGCTTGTTTCTGGTATGTTTTGCCTGTGCATTTTTCTGCCAGTCAAGGCGTGTCTTCGTTAAACCATATTTGGGGTCAGAACGTAGAATTTCGACAATTCTATAGCAAGAAAGGCTATATTTGTCCGCCAACTCCAAGACACATACACCATCCATATAATCTCTGTAAATGGCGTCATTGCGTTCTTTCAAAGATTCATAGACGCCGTTATTCTTTGCCTTCATCATAGTATTGCTGCTTCTCATCACAGACCTCCAAACGAAAGTTGCTCGCCCGTTGTCTGAGGCTTTGCTTCACTCTTTTCTTTCTTCTTGGAACCAAAGCTGCCACCATTACGCCGCTTGTAGCCGTACCCCTTATGCGCAGCCTGGACGGATTTGTACCCATACCCGTTTGCATCATCCAGCACAGTGTTGGAATCCTCTTCCATGATGACATAGCGTACATCACCGGGTTTAGATAGCTTGGAGGAGCGAATAACTCGATATTCGGCCGGAAACGCTTCTTTTTCTTTCTTATACTGCTCTTCTCCGTCCTTCCACCAGCCGACAGGTTCAGAGTCATACGTCTTACGCTCCGGCGGCAGACGCTTGTACTGGGAGAAGTCATAGGGTTCGGTTGCGGTTTCTTCTGCAACTTTGACATCCACACCCATGCTCTGCAAGCTGTTCAGCATTTGCTCGAAACTATCAGCCGGATTCAAAACCACCTGTTTCGAGGCTTGAGCCGGGCTGTACTGGGTAACAGGCTTTGGACGCTTCTTCTCGCGGACTTTCCAGACCTTGAGAAGCTGACGCTCATTGAAGTCGATGACCAAGCCGCAGTCTTTAAGCATCTTGCGAACCACATAAGTAGAGAAGTTCGAATAACCCGAATAGGGGCCGACATGGTTCTCAATATCGACTGCCACGCAAGACATCTGATGTTCGAACTCTGCATGGTCATCAAGCCACTGTTCAATGACATGGAGAAGTTCTTTCTTATTGACCGATTCTTCCGTAGCTTTCTTATTCTGTTTCACGTATGCTTCGCAGGCGGCCAGAATTGTGTCATAGCCGTTTACTGCCGTACCGCCCACGATAGAGCGAGTTCCCGCATCCAGGATGACATACTGCTCACCCTGCTTGATAATAGCAACACCTTCGTCCTGCGGCTTTTCCTCAACAATGTTGCCGCCGGTATCAAATTCAGGCAGCGAAGTGTCGGACATAACACGGTCGAGAATCGTGTCAAGGCTCTGGGAGTAGTCTTTCTCCAGATTGTAGGCGAGAGCTTCCGTATAGACGCCCTTGGTGATGCACTTCACTACCGCATTCAGAAAAGCCGTGCGGTCCGGAATTTCGACTTCATACATCGTGTTATCCCGGATGTTCCAAAGAACGCCGGTAGGAAGGCCTGTGGCGAGCATATAGCAGGCGCACTGGATGAAGTGCTTGTGTGCGAGGTTTGATACGAACTTCAGATAATAGACATTGTTGTCCTTGACTACATCGGCCATACCGCTAACGATAAGCGACGTGACAGGCTGCTTCAGTTCATCCTGTTCTACCACAATGTTTAGTTCTGCGCGTTCCTGAACCTCTTCATCATGGGTAAACATCGTAGAGAGGCGGTCAGTCAGCGCTTTTGCCTGTTCCGGCGTGATGAAAGGCAGTTCAACCTGCTTGATGTAACGGTCCTGACTCGTCATCAGCATCGTCAGGAACAGGACTTTTTGCTCCACTGATTTCCAAGAGGTCGGGACCTTCGCCATCTTGTCCTTGTGTAGGTACATGAAGAAGGCGATGGCGCTGTCGATGTCGTAAAAATCGAAGAAGTTTGCCTGCTGGTAGATACCGATGCAGGGAGACAGGTCAATCATCGCATCGGAGTGCTTGATTTCGATTTCCGTCTGGTCTTTCTGGAATACCTGCTTGGTTGTGATAAGGTTGTAGCACGCATCCACATCCTCATCAAACTTGAAATCGAACATTTCACTGATGTCGAATTTGTCCTTAAAGGTGGTGCGAGTCTTGACAGGGGTCATTAGGGTCTTATCGCTCACGAGGCTACGCTTATCAGGCTTAACGAAGATGACTTCTTGTTTACCACGGCTCGCAGCTACGCAAAAGAGGTTGCGCATGATTTCGTAACGAGTCAGGGGCTGGCGCATACGGGTCGCCCAGTAATCCTCGGTGAAATCGAAGACCACGCAGATAGGACGTTCCATGCCCTTGCTGCCGTCGAATGTCGTGAAGATGCCCACATTGCTGTTCGGAGCTACGCTTTTTTCGCCGTCGTTGTCTTTGATGCTGGCATAGACATGCTTCTTGTCGTAAAGGTTATCGGGACGCTCTTCCAAAGCGTTAAGAACCGTCGCCATCTGGCCGGTACGAGCGCCAAGGCAAAGGACATTCTTGGGGTCCAAGTCGTTCAGGTACTCAATAACCTCGTCTTTCGTCATGGACTTGACTTCGCAGTTCTCGTTGACTCCGTTGATTTCCTTATTCCAGATAGTGCCAAGGCGCTCGGCCAAGTCGTGGGACAAGCGAAAGCATTGGGTAAAGTTGACCTGCGTGTGTGCGCCAAGATAGCCGTGGATGAATTTCCAGATATCCAAGGACGTGGTGTCGTAGATTTTCTGTGCCATATCCCCTACCGCAATAATTTGCATGGAGGGGTTTTCTTCCTTTATATATTCAAGCAAACGGGAGATTTCTTCGTTAATATCTTGGTACTCATCGATGATGAGCACGTCATAGCGACCGACCGGAACATGCAAATCGAGCGCCTTCTTAATTTGCTCGCCCTGTCCAATATTACGAACTCCGTGCCGATAGAGGAGTTTTGAAGCAAAGCCGTGGTAATTCTGAACGATAACATTGTCGTTTTGAATTTTTTCCTGCGCATCAAGTTTTAGCAGGCGGTTATAGGTCAGATACAGAATTTGTTTGGAGGCATCAAACTCATTGCACAGCACATTGATGGTCGATGTTTTTCCGCTGCCGATGCAGGCGTCACAAAGTATATTTCTGCCTGCAAGAGCCAGGCGTACAAGGTCCTGCTGCTCAGTAGACAGGTTAGCGAGAGTCATGGTCTAAGTCCTCCAAAAACACATATTGACGCAAAAAGAATACCCCGGCAAACACTCAATGCGTTCCACCGGGGTACAATTATTTATCTTACAATATCAATTGTAGGCAATTCGCACAGATGGTCAAGTGTTTTTTACCGTATTGTGTTTTGAATTTTGCGAGTAAAAAAATGACGTCCACCCGTGATTTACGGATGGACGTTCAATCTTACGCAGCCTCACGGGTTGCTACTGTTTACGTCACGGGACGCATTTTTTGCATACATGGTTTCAATCTTACGCGGTCTCATTGGCTGCGGCAACAAAGCCATATAATGACTTCACTTTGTACATAACACAGCATTGTATGTTTTTCTGTTAACTATGGTGTTTTGCTAATATCTCATTGGCATAGACCTCCATTCTCTACATTCGTTGGTGCAAAGCCTTTTTGTACTTTATTTTACATGACACGTCGCAGATAGGACTTGTTGATTTCTACCAGCAACTCCTCAACCTTCCCAAAGTCCGGCTTGGTCGGGAGCATAGTTTCCTTCACATCTCGCTGGAATCTTGATTCGAGCCGGTCAACAAGCTCAAAGAATTCGGGAGCGTATGCCCCATCTTGGTACATGTATTTACCGTTGCGGATAGCAAGCAGTTCCTCGCGTTCCTTGTCCCGGCGGGCGATGATGTGTCCTTGCTCCAGAATGTCAAAGGCCGTGTAGTATAGCCGTACAAGGTGCATTGCATGTTTATTGATGTGGGCAGCATCTTTTTGCGCTTTCGGATGCTGCGGCTGTTCATACTGGTCGATAGTCGTTGTCAGACCTCGAAGCAGGGACTTGAGAGAGTTGACAGGATAGTTACTCAGATTTCCAGAAATCAAGAGAGGATGTTTGCCTTCAGAATCGACATCTTTACTGATGCTGATTTCAAAGACATCATCTTTACCCTGACCTGCAATAAGTCGTTCGAGGCTTCTCTTTTCAAACTTGTTTTTGAGCGGCTCAGGAGAAGCGCCATTCCGCAGTAGTCCCATCTGCAAGCGTCTGAGCTGGTCGTTCGCAAAGCCACCATAGCTGTATGCAATGCGCCGGGTCAGGAAAAGTTCCTTGTTATCCAGCAGCATCTGTCCTTCTGGAGTCATGTTCACATACAGCTTCGGGTCGTTGCCAAGAAGCTCAATGACATTAGGGTTACATTGGACAAGCAGGTTGACAAATTTATTGATGGCGTAGATGACGGTATCCGTCTGATTATTGATGACTTGCTCAAAGCGATTAAACCCCAAGATTTCAGGCAACCAGCCGCACCACGGATGTCAACATCTGAACCCTCAACATTCGTACCATAGGCGTGGCTGCCGCCGATAGTCAAAAACAGGATGTTATCTCCCAGATGCTTGTTGGTGCGTAAAAAATCATATTCTTCACGCTGGAGAATCGCTTTCAATTCTGCGTTTGTCATGTTACCACTTCCTTACTATTTCACGTCATTGCAATACATTTCTTTTCAACCCGGACCCACTTCTCCGTACCCCTGTCATACTCCAGCACGTCTTTGGCAACCACTGTGCTTCCCTCGATATATTCCAGAATTTGCCGCACACGCATGGGACGTTTCGCATCCTGTGCTATCCGTAGCGCTGCATCTCTGTACTCAACTGTGTATGCAGGCTCGTAGGTTACATACGGGCAGCCATCGGGTTGTGTCTGACGACTCAGCTCAAAGCGCGACCGGACGTAGCCGTTGTGCAGGGCATTACGGATGGCACAAGCACTTTTTCTTTCGCCACTCTGTTCAAAGGTTTGTGCAATTTCCTCCACACACCGACAAAAATGCGTGGCATCTTGGCTGTGTTTTGCGAAAATCAGTTTTCGAATCAGCAGTGCTTCATCTTGACTCACGGCTCTCTCCTTTCACTTCTTCGTCGAGACCAAGAAGACTCTTTTGGAGAAAGTTCCCTTCTCTGCTGTCTTCTGGCTTCTGACCTGTTCCACTTCCCTCTTAGAGACAGCGCAAGTCTTGCCAATAGCGTACAGAACCTCCATGACGTCTGATATTTCCTCTGCACAGTCCAGAACGCTCCGTTGCTTGGCGGTGTAGGCTTCCAGCAGTTCGGCAACCTCTTCTTTCAGTTTCTCAGCCAGAGCATCTTCGTACTCCTTATCAGACAGCTTACGGGTCACGCAGGTTTCTCCGTTTTTCTCAATAATAGCCGGGATATTATCCCGAACCAGCTTTTGAAACATCATAGTTTTATCTTTCCTCCAGTTTACAGCGCCGCAGCGGTATGCGCAGCTCACGACAGGTGTATGCGGTTTCTCGTTCATCATCGGTTCCTTCAAAGACTACACAGCCTTTCTGCTGTTGCTTGGAAAGGTATGCGGGTAAATCATCGTTTGTGACAGATACAAATAGGTATCCACGCTCACTGGCGTACATCGCAGCCAAGGCCGCAATCTTCTGCCCTGATTCTGCTACAATGACAACCTTATCTCGCTTTGCCAGCATCTTGTCGAGATACTCAGCTACCTGTTTGCGGTGCTTCCCCATCGCTTGCTGCGTGGCAGTAACACCACAAAAGAACCAATCCTTTTTGCAGATTCTGGCATCGCATTCCTTGCACTGAAGGTAAACCACATTGCCGTTTATGTATGGACAGTAAATGCTCATTCGCAATTACACCTTTTTGAAATATTTCTCAACGTATTCATCCGGCAGCTCCATGCGCATCTTATCCGGTCCTGTGAATTCCTTGAAGCTATATTGCCCACCGCACCAGACCGGATGCCAGATAGTCCCGCGTTTGACGCGGTACGGCTTCTTTTTGCCATCAGGCCCGTCATACCATAGTGTCAGCGGCTTGACGCATTTGTAATTTGTGTTATACATATCGCTCCTTGTTTTTGTTGGTGGATTCTCCAACCCGTATTCATTTGTCTTATCTCTTATTCGGCGACAAAACCCAAATCTCCACATTAGCGTTCCACGCCTCAGCAGCTTCGGCAATGAGAGAAAAGACAGTGTCCCAATCACCGCCCGCAAGGCCGCAGCCGATGCTGCTCGGAATACGGATGGTTGCTTCCGGCGCAATTTTCGAACAATCTCGCATAAACGTAAACAATGCCGTTGCAAAGGCAGCATAGTTCGTCTGGCGTTCACCAAGTCCATAGTTATTTTGCCCAAACAGGTTCACAACATGAATGTTCGGCTCAACCCGGACTTTCTGGTAACTGCCAAGGAACTCTTTCCATGCCGGGACTTCCATATACTGCTGGTACACAACGGGCCACTTACGGCGGATTTTGAGAGCAAGCCCTGCGCCCATCACGCCTCGACAATTCACCTGCTGACAGATGTAGACCTCCTTGTTAGAAGGAAGATTCGTCAGGATGTCGCCAGAGATAATCTTGATGCTCATGTCCTCACTCCTTTATGACGATATAGTTGCCGTTGGCAAAGCCCAGCAGCTTGTTGTAAAGCTCCGCAGAAATTTCAATGAACGTCTCGCTGCACAGGCCTATCTTGTGCAGGAATCGCTCGTCTTGCTGCATAGACGATGCCATGTTAAAGGCAATGGCAAGAACCTTTTTCTGCATGCGGCCGAAAGTCACGCCTCTCATTTCCACACTGTCAGGCGTTGCTGCCCACACGGATGCCTGTACTGTAATGGCCCACAGGTCCGCATCCCAGAAGCGAGCGTTTTCGTTGCCCATCAAGGGCCGCATAATGCGCCAGGCGTTCGCGTAGCTCTTGCCTTCGACATTTTCAATGGCAGGCCCGAAGAAGCCGTCCGTTTTGTTGCTGAGTTCAATGAGACGCTCAGCCATCTTGGTGGCAGCGTAGGCCAGAGACTTGGCATCGGTGTCGTTCATTTCGATAGTCAGCTCTTCCCCATCGGGCTTGATGTACTTATACTTGTTCTCACCAATGGCTGCACTCTCCTGCAGGACGCGAGGCAGTTCCTTCAGCATTGTCTTGCTTGCACCAGCCTTCGCTTTTTCAATGTAACTGCTGTTTGACATGTTGTGTTCCTCTCAGCTCAAATGACAGATGCTTTGACTCAGTTCAGCTTGTTTCCCGGATAGAGCGCATAGTCATTGCGGGATGCACGCTCCTCGCTATGTATCAGCATTACGTTTGCCATGCTGGTGTAGTAGTCCTTGTCTCCGCTCATCGTGTCTTCGACCCCAAATTTGATGTTCAGACCACCATCGACAATCTCGTACTTTACGAGCCTGGCTATGACCCACTGATTATTATGCCGGTAGTAGATGTAATCATAGTCCGTCTCTGCTGATTCTGCCGTACTGGGCTCGGCTGTCTCACTCGTAGCAAACAGCTGTGACGGATTGTTCTTCAGTTCTTCCAGCGTCTGGTCTGCTACTTCACCGCAGCCCTCGAAGGCTACTACGACGACCAAAATCACGCACACGACCAGTGCTTTCTTTGCAAATCGCATAATCTGTTTCAAGTGAATCACCACCATTTTTGTGGATGCAATGTGCTTTTTTCCTTCTTTATTTATAATTTTACCTGTAAAAACAGAAAAACACAACGATAGTAGCTTGTTTTTAATTTTCTGTACACATTTTGAAAGAAAGTCTTTGCCATCGAATAGAAAAGAAAAAGCCCGCCTGTTAGCAGCAGGCAGGCTGTTCTCGCAGTGAGCGTTTTAGGTCCGCTCAAGACCCTATTCGTCTCTACCGAAGCAACGCTATCAGCGCTGTTCAGTATCTATTAGTATATGGTGGTCGCATATCGTGTCAACTGCATATTGCGGCCATGCAACAGAAAAAGGAGCCTCACCTGCTTCTTGCAGGCAAGACTCCTCATTCGTATGGTTTAGCCTTCCACGTCGAAGGTGTAACCCTTTACGGTCATGGTGACCAGGCCGCCGCGAGACTCACACTTTACGCCGTCCAAATAGACATCGAGACTCAGGCTGGTATCCTCATTGTCCAGCCAGTTGGGGCGCGTGTAAGCAACGAGGTCATGCAGCGCACCGATGACATAGGCAACCAGGTCCTCATCATCCAGGGTCTGAGCAATCACGTCGTTTTCCTTGTCGGCGGGAAAGCCGATGGAAGCGGTGATGCTGTCAAGGGTGTTGTCGTCCCTGGAGCGGAAAGCGGTGGCGTTGAACTCAATCAGGTTGGGGTTGATGTTCATAGTGGTATTCTCCTTTATATTTGTTATTAGTTCCCTGTGGTACTTATTATTGTATGCGACTCGCATAAGGCATCAACCGTCGCACCTACGGTTTTTGCAGCTACGCAACAAAAAGACACCCAGTCCATTTCTGGCAGGTGAGGCTCCTCATTCATTTAGTTTGCCCTTAAAGGGTCGAAGATGAAGCCTTCCGGTTTCATGGTGACATGGCCGCTGCACGACAGCTATTTGTACCCATTCGTTATAAGGGTCCATGCCATAGCCCGATACACATAACGGATAATCTTTAATAATAGATTCGTTATCAGTTGTAAGTTTGGCAACTGTTCGTAATTGCATTATTCTGTTCTGCATTTTTATCGCGTTATAGCATTCAATGCCTTCATCCAGTAACTGATATTTTTGATTGGTTATAGAGCATTCTTTTTCCCAATCTACATCGTCAATATTCATATTTCTTCCTCTACAAAAAGAAATCCGCCACGAACAATTCAGCGACGGATACTAAATTCAAATATCTTTGATAATGCTTTCCATTTCTTCTCGCAACTCCCTATTTACCTCCGCATTCCCCACCATTTCTCTCAACATTACAAACATCGCTCTCACAACAATGCCAGAGCCATGATAACGCCCAACGCGCTGGTACTTTTCAGAGTCGCAACTGTCATGCAGTATTGTTGCTTGCCTGAACGCGACAGCCGCATTAAGTGCCATCGCAATGGGCGCTCCAATGGCAAACTCGCCATCTGAGACCAGTACAAGCTTTGCAAGCCAGACGTAGGAGCGGTATACATAGAGTATCTCTTCCAGCGACATACCGCTCCAATCTGGGTTGGCGTCGTTGCCTTGGATGGAGACAATCACCTTCTTGAAGCCCGCTTTCGCTTGCTGGTACTTCCTATCGGCCACATCCAGACATGCGATTTGGAACATTGCCTTGTAAGAGGAATCATCCAGTTGCAGAGCTTTCTGGAAGCATTGCAATGCTCTCTCGCAGTCTGCATACATTTGCTTTTCGGACAGGCCGTATTGAAGGAATATCTCGGCCGTAAAAGGCATTGTCTCTTTGGAGGCGTGCTCTATGGCATCACGCAGGTATGGTCTTGCATCAAGAGCAAATTGCGGCTGCCCTTCGCACAACGCGGCAGCCAGACGGTACATAGGCACGAAGCCGGGGGCTACGCGGTAGATTTTGTTCAGCTCCGAGAGCAGCTTCTCTACCGGTTCAAGAATCGAAAGCAGCCTTATTCTCAACGGGGAGTAAGTCTCCAACGCGGCTGTAAGCTCTCTTAGATGTCTCTGTGCGTTCACATAAGCGTACACGGAATAGATGCTCTGTGGCCCTGTTCGGTATTGTTTTTCCAGTCCAATTAAGGGCTCTGCCATCTCGTTAAGGAAGCTGTCTTCTGGCAGCTTGTAATCACTTCTTTGACTAAGCGCCTTTAGTTCGCTCATTTTCAGAACCTGAAACGTACTCTTGATTTGCAAGTGTGCGAACATGTCAAACTGCCAGAAAGCGTCATTGATGTGCTGGAGACTCGCTCCTGCCATCGCATCTTCTCGCCAAACGTGACGACGGATGATGTCATTAAGCGCTTCCTTCTCAAACCGCATCACAGAGGAACGGCCTTGTATAGCATCAGCACCATTGATAATCAGTTTCTGTTCCTTGATGCTGAAAGCGCACCACAATTCATTCTCAGCCGGTTCTGAATCACCGGGATAGCAGTCAGTGAGAAACAGATACGCTGTCTGTTTATTCTCAGGGTGCGCCAATATCTTATGTTGCTTTGACATGTCTTCGGCCGACATCCTGGTTGTTTTGACCAGGCAGCCAACGAAGGAGAAGAATGTTCTCAAAACCTCTTGCTCTGTACCTACTTGTGGTTCATAGAAGATTTGGATTGCCGTGATGGGTTTCATTATGTTGGTCATAATTAACTGGATAAAACGCAAAACCGCACACATGCGTTTACGAATCACATGTGTGCGGTATAAGATTATATCGTTTCTTTTTTCGGGTAGATGCCACTCGTAGTAGCAGTAAACAGCTTTTGGAAGATTGCTACAGCTACCAGGCAGAACCTCTCTGATTTTGTTCTTCCTTCTACTTGCAGGCAGCCGCTTTCCTGAATTTGTAGCAGCGCCTTATAGATGGCTCCATAGATGGTCTTTCGGAGGTCTGCATCTTCTTTGAGTACAACCACGATGTCTTTCGATGCCCAGGTGCAGACGCACATGAGTTCTGAAAACTTTTCGTCTTCTCCTTCAAAGGCCAGCTTCCCGCCGGGTGCGAAAGCTGCAAGTGCCAGTTTGTAAAGGTCCTCGTCATCTTTCGGCGTTTCGAGTTTGTCAGACTCTTTTGTGGCATCCCATACTTTAAGGATGCCGTCAGCATATTTTGCCGACATGAAAGCAAGTCTGGTTCGCGTAAAATCGTTTGCCTTTACACGCTGCTCAGTTTCGGGATTGTAACAGGTCGTACTATCTACAATGTACTGCTGCTTCATCGTCGTCTCGATAGCTCGAACTGCAGGCATCAGACTTTTTGTATAGCTTTCAAGGGCTTGAAAGCCTTTATCCCCTTCGCTATTGCGATTCTTGTAATTGCACTTCATAGATGCCTCCGTTACGCAATAGAATTAACCATATCCAACTCCATACAGAAAACCACGAAGGCCAGGTTGGTGATTTTATCGGCATCCGTATCGAGATGCCCGACAAGTTCCTTGACCGCACCGCTGTCCTTGAGGCTCTTGGCCGCCTGGTAGACGAGCATGTAGGTGTTGACGTAGATGGCCTGCTGCATCACGCGGTCCTTGGTAATGTGCTCCGGCATGCAATCAACGGAAAGTGACTTGATGAGCGGATACCAACAGGAAAGGTACAAAGCACCACCCTCATCGTTCATCGCCTGCTGAATCTTGACCTGATACTTCGGGTAGTTGCCATTCACGACCTCAATGAACTCGGTATCTTTGAACTCATCGCGGTGGCAGTGAAGCCACAGGATAGCGTTGGCAAGGTCCATGCAGATAAGCGCCAGCTTTTCGGCTTTGGAATCATCCAGCTGAACCGTATCGAAGCTGTCAGCATCGATGTCATACTGCTTGTAAATGTTCACCAGCTTGTAGCTGTTCTCCCCTGCGCGTACCTTCTTCTTGATGAAGTCGGTAAAGTCGTGCGCCAAGGCCTCATAGGCTTTCTGCTGCTCTTCGGCAATCGTATTCTGTTCGCTCATGTTGAGTTCTCCTTTTATCTTAATTTGGTCCTGATTTCTTCGAGCATCATGCCCAGTTTGTTCTGACCGTGAACGCCCTTGCATCTGGGACACTGGCAATCCCCCCAATAGTTATCGTGCCAGCCGGTCGTGTCTTCGATAATGTGCCGGTCGCCTGTAGCGAGCAGTCGCTGTTTGAACTCCTCGTTCTGGCTGAACTTGGCATACAGCACCCGGCGCATCGCTTCGTCTCGAACTTTGTCCCAATCTGGAGAAAGTTGGACCCGGCGGCCGAGTCGCTTAGCCTCGTTCGGCATGAGACAGGCAAACTGGCGTCTTTCCTCCGGCGGGACCTTTTGTGCCTGGAACGCTGCCTCCGCGTTGAGGTAGTAGATTCCATCCAGCACAAAGGAGCAAGGATAATAATTGCTCAGAAACCCGTAGGTCGGGTCGTCTTTCTTAAACCGCAGCAGATTCAATGTGCATTCCCTCCATGACCCCGGCGGGCGTATCTTTGAGAACCTTGTATCGCATCGTCGTAACGCCCAGCAGACCGTTGAAGATGGTCACAACGGTATGTGCGAACAGAGGGTTCTGCAAGGTCATCTTGCCGTTTGTATCCCACTGGCCTTTGAGCTCGACGGCCGCATCGTACACAACCATCATCATGGCTTCATATATGTCGGACATCAGCTGGCGGTCGTACTTCTTCAAAGCATAGTAGCTTGGCAGGTTGTAAACGTGGCCGAGGAGCGGCTCATCATACAAGGGCGAACCTTTCGCAACTATCGTATTGTAGACCTTGGGCCAGGCAGCTTCTTTCGGCTTGCCGGTGGTTGCCTGCATCTCGATGTTCTTGAAACCAGCCGTCATGTTGTACAGCACCATGAGCCGCTCGGCAAGCAAGACAGAAGACTCAGCCAGGTGCTTTGCTTCCTCATTGGTCATCGCAACCTGCATGGCCGTGCTGTCCGAGTCGTTGCCATAATAGAAATACTGCTTGCGCCCGGCGGCAGCTTTCTGTACGAGCTTCTTTGCCAGCTGGCTTTCGATGTAATTGTAGATGTCGTTTTCCAACTCACAGGTGATGTGCGTTGCGGTATAATGGATGTTTTTGTTCATGCCGAAACCTCTTTCTGCGTAGTAAAAAGAAAGAGCGGTCAAGCCGCTCTTTTATTTAGCTTACATGTCTTATTCTATTCAATTCGCACGGATGTTCAAGGCTGCATCTCGTAGGCAATGAGTGCATCATTGAAATACTTGAAAGCCAGGTTCCCGATTTTATCGGCATCCTTCGGCAGCTTGTCCACCATGCGTTTGATGGAACCACCCGTCTTGAGAGACTTCATCGCCAGGTGGACATTCCAGTACATGTTGGTGTATACCAGTTGCCACTTCTTCTTGTCGTCAACATAGGCATCCGGCATACAGTCTTCTGCCACAAGGCGAATAAGCATGTCCCACGCATCCAGGTAGAGAGGACTTGTATCATCGTTCAGCTTATGGATGATTTGCTTCAGATAGGAAGTGTAGTCTTCCCCACTGATGTCAACAAGCTCGATGTCTGCGAACTTGTTGCGGAAGTAATACAGCCAAAGCGTTGCTTTCGCAAGGTCACAGCTGGCCGCAGCAAGCAGCTGAGCTTTCTGGTCCTGCAAAGTCACAATCTTGGCATCAGGGTCATCCAAGCCCTTCTCACCATAGAGATTGACCAGCTTGTACTGGTCTTTGCCGACTCTATCCTCTTTGCGGATAAACTCTTTGAAGTCTTCCACGAAGGCAATGTATGCCTGGACCTGTGGGTCGTTTTTCGGGTTGAACTCACTCATGTGCGCTTCTCCTTTACTTTAGTCTACCTACAATGATACTCAATTCGAACGGATGAACAAGGAACCTTACGACATGTACATGGTTTCTTTAGAAATTGTTATCATGCTTTTAATAAACAGCGTCAAATCTCGCATTTTTGTATTCCATGTGTTATAAATGCAAGTAGAAAAGAAGGATGAGGCGTTTTTTATGACACAAACTGATACTAAGACCCGTATCACTGGTTTTGGCTTTTACCTGGATGAAATCGAAAAGCTGATATTTTACATTTTCCTTGAGAATCATCATCAGACTACAGATGCAATGACCGCTTCGGATAATGTTCGGGTGTTCCTTGACCGTATTTGTCTCGATAACGGCCGCATTAACTACGATGAAGCGGATAGGCTTTTGGCAAAGGATGACGATTGTGCCTTGATGGGCGAATGCCTTACTGCTATCCTCAATTATGAGTTTGGAGAAGAGCTACTCTCTTGCCACTGTAGTGGTTCGACCGCCATGAACCGCCCGTGCCTTATACTTTCATCTGAAAAAGACCATGATGAGTCGGCTGCGGCGTATATGAAGAAAGCTACGAAGGAACTTCTCGTGGATTTTGAGCATGCGTGTCACTATATCCTGTAAAATAAAAAAGAAGGCTGCCACACCGGAGTTTGAGGTGACAGCCTATTTTTATTTTGCTCGGCCATTGTAAAGCGCCGCAACCATATCCAATGCTTCTTCCGGTGATTTGCACTTGTAGCTGATGACGGTCCCGTTGCCCACGAGCATCGAGCCGCAGCGCCAGAAGGCTTTGCCATCGGAGGTATAGATTGTGTTGCCATTAGATACTCGAAGCGTTACTCCGCTATTGGTTCTGATTTCATCCATTGATTGTCTCCTTCCTGCCACCATACTTTGCAAGTACGATTGCAACTGCGTCTTTCATGGTTGTGGCTTCTCCTTCGATTTCGCCATCACTCCGAATTAGGCGGCCATTGATGAACCAGTAGGATACATTATTGGAAGCAAAGATGACCGTACCATTGATACGAAGGCTGACGCCTGATTTTGTCTCAATCATACCTGGTTCACCTCCAAACATTCATTGCAGACGGTGCGGTAATAATCCGCCGTAGGCTTCTCGCCTTTAGGAAGCGGCATGATGGGCTTAACATGAAGGCTCACACCCTCCGTTGGTGAGCGGCCGCAGAGAGTGCAGCGGAACCCATCACGCTGCAAGACCGAGTAACGAAGTTCGGCAGATGCAGCCTTGCGAGCTGCTGCTCGTTTTTCCTTCTCTGCCTCATGTTCCTTTGCAAGCCTCACAAACGCTTTAGCCTCTGCCATAGAATATGTACGGGTCTCAGCGAGTGATTTTCCCCTTGCGGGAATATACTGCTTGACCACATGGAAGACAGGCTGTGTGACAGGTGTGCCATACACCGCATCGTTCACGAGCTTCTGTTCCCACTTGTGATAGAGGCGGAACGGCACCCGGCGGCCGCAATCGTCATCTTTCTCCGTCCAGTTGGGCAGGCCTTCGAGTTCTTTTTTGTACATTCCAAACTGGATATTATTGCTATTGGCCCAGCCGAAGACCTCCTCAAATGCCGGAATTTTCTTCTGGACGATGCTCATAAAGAGCCGGTCAAAAGAAGCATTTTCATAAGCTTCCTTCGTATCCTGAGGATACTGCAGCGTGATTTCCGCATCGACATCATAGAACACGTAGCCCTGATTGATTTCCAGCAGCCCTTCGAGGATATTGCTTGTCTGCTCCACATTCTTCTTGGCTTGACGCGTGATAAAAAACCAGATGAGTCCGACAATAACCAGCAAGCCTACTGCCATCAGCACAATATCCAATGGCGTTATCATAGCCATTTGGTCCTCAAGCCAGAACGAGAACTCATCCGGCAGGTCAATCAGCCAGTCGTCGAAGTTAACCGGCTTCCCGTAGTTGCACATAGAAATAACCTCTTTCAATTTAGACCGTTTTCATCGTACTTGTCACTCTTGCCAAGGTTACAGATGCTGCAAAGGGTCCGCAGGTTGGACGGCACAGTCTTTCCGCCTTTAGATACAGGTAAGATGTGGTCAACATGTAACGTGATGCCATCTTTCGGAGTGCGGCCGCAAAGCACACACTTAAAGCCATCGCGCTTCATAATGTCATATCGCAAGGACGGTGTCATGGCTTTCCGCTGGTATTCCTTGCTTTCCTTTTCTTTATCCTTCTGATAGGACTCGTTTATAAGAGTCTCAATCTCACTCGCGGTATAAACCTGGCTGTCCCCATAGTTTCGACGCCCCTGCGGTAAAGTATAGGTTTTGGCACAGCGCAGGAGCAGTTCCGTTGTGGGAGTCGGACAGTTGCGTTCTTCTTTCTTGACTTCATCGCGTTCGAGTCTCGCATACATCTTTGAGCGCCATGTAGGCTCATAATCTTCTGTCTCGTCGAAGTACGGAGGCAAATTATCAAAATCATGGAGGTATTGGTTCATCAAGTTGGCATTTTCTCTTGTGAGCTGCAACAGCGTTTCAAATTCTTCTCGTTCCTTACTGACTTGCATAAAGACGTTCTTCTCGAAGTTAAAATGGTCATATTTCGGCTTTGTATCAAGTTGCCATCTGCGAGTTACCATCTCCGGAACATCGTAGAAGGTATATTTTCCGTTCAGCTCAATCAGTGCATGAAGCCGCGTACTGGTAGTAAGGACCAGCTGCTGCATCTTGTTTTCATAAACCAAGTACCAGATGAATCCAAGAAGGAATACGATAGAAACTGTGAGCAGCAAAAGAAACATTGGGAAAGTCATGGGTGAAAGTCCTTTATACAAATATAGATAGAATTCGATATACGATACCAACGGCAACAAGCATAAGCACCGGAATCCAACTGCCAAGTGTCAGAGGCTGGTCTTCTCTACAGCAGAATGCTTTCTTCGGGTTGCCGCTCGGAAAATAGAACATCCTGGCTTCCAGGTAATCATCTTGCTTACGGCCTGTCTCTTATACACATCTCCGAGCCCACGAGACAAGAGGCAATCT
>ERZ1027051.572-NODE-572-length-17280-cov-5.917504_pt1 | contig 17280 bp, 16 predicted proteins | sample MGYA00519429_ERZ1027051 | MGnify/ENA primary metagenome ERZ1027051 (study PRJEB26926, sample SAMN06164598) | human gut metagenome | biome: ENVO:00009003; feature: ENVO:2100002; material: ENVO:00002003 | host: Homo sapiens | place: USA | collected 2012 ... | reverse complement strand
CGAGATTGCCTCTTGTCTCGTGGGCTCGGAGATGTGTATAAGAGACAGAATCAATTGGTAGACGGTTATTGGACATATTCTCTGAAAGAGATCATAACAGGTTTGCAGGAAAGTTATCAGAACATGGTGTTGGATGTGCAGAAAAAATATGGCGTGGTTCTGACAAAAATCGGTGCGATTGGTTTTAGCGCAATGATGCACGGATATATGGCATTTGACAAGGAAGATAATTTGTTAGTACCATTTCGGACTTGGCGCAATAGCACAACAGAAAAAGCGGCAGCAGAATTAACGAAACTGTTTGGGTTTAATATTCCTGAACGATGGAGTATAGCTCATTTATATCAGGCGATTTTGAATGAAGAAGATCATGTAAAAGATATTTCATACATTACAACGCTGGCGGGATACCTTCATTGGCAGCTGACAGGGGAAAAAGTGATCGGGATCGGCGATGCTTCCGGTATGTTTCCAATTGATGTTGATACGAAGCAATATGATCAGGAGATGATTGCGCAATTTGAGCAATATATTTCCGGAAAAGACTATTCTTGGCATTTGTCAGATGTTTTGCCAAAGATTTTGCTTGCCGGAGAGCAGGCGGGAGTTTTGACTGAAAAGGGAGCTAAGCTATTAGATCCTAGCGGGACACTGTTGGCTGGAATACCGCTTTGTCCACCAGAGGGAGATGCCGGTACGGGCATGGTAGCGACCAACAGTGTGCGTGTGCGAACCGGTAATGTATCGGCTGGAACATCTGCTTTTGCTATGGTTGTCTTGGATAAACCAATAGAAAAAGTATATCCGGAAATTGACATTGTAACAACACCGACCGGGGAGGCAGTGGCTATGGTACATACCAATAACTGTACTTCTGATATTAATGCTTGGATCGAGGTGTTTGGTGAAACGTTGAAATGCTTTGGTGTTGAAGCTACAAGAGAAGAGGTTTTTGATAAACTATTCCGGGTTGCAATGGCGGGAGATGCAGACTGTGGAGGATTGTTGTCCTATGGATATTACTCTGGAGAAAACATCACCAAATTATCCGAAGGCAGACCTTTGTTTGTGCGAACACCGGAAAGTAAATTTACACTTGCCAATTTTATGCGGATGCATTTGACAAGTGCTTTAGGAGCGCTCAAGGTTGGCATGGATATTCTCTTGAAACAGGAAAAAGTAAATTTGGAGCAGATTTTAGCGCATGGAGGTTACTTTACCACGAAAGGTGTAGGACAGAAACTGCTTGCCGCAGCGCTTGGTACGCCTGTGTCAGTCATGGAAACGGCAGGTGAAGGCGGCCCTTGGGGTATGGCGATCTTGGCAAGATATATGATAGACAGAGGTGAGGTTGAATCGTTAGCTGCCTATTTAGATCATTATGTATTTGCAGAAGCTGTTGGAAGCACAGAACAGCCGGATCCTGATGCAGTAAAGGGCTTTGAAACGTTTATTGCCAGCTATAAACAGGGACTTGGTGTAGAACAGAAAGCTGTAGAGATAATGTAAGGTGTTACATATCGCCTGGATGGAAAGTGAGGGAATGAGATGTTAGAACAGCTAAAACAAGAAGTGTATGAGGCAAATATGTTGCTTCCTAAATATCATCTGGTGACATTTACATGGGGAAATGTTAGTGGTATTGATCGTGAAAAGGGATTATTTGTCATCAAACCAAGCGGTGTGGATTATGACAAATTGACTCCTGATAGCATGGTAATTGTTAATTTGGAGGGTGAGGTGGTAGAAGGAGATTACCGTCCATCTTCCGATACACCTACACATGTGGTGCTATATAATCGTTTTCAAGAGATTGGTGGCGTGGTACATACACACTCACCGTGGGCAACAAGCTGGGCGCAGGCTGGCAGAGGAATCCCGTGCTATGGCACAACGCATGCGGACTATTTGTATGGACAAGTTCCGTGCGTGCGTACCCTCACGAAAGAAGAAATTGAAACTGCTTATGAAAAAAACACGGGAGTGCTTATCGCAGATGAGTTTGAACGCTTAGTAGTGGATTATCTTGCAACACCGGCAGTGCTTTGCAAAAATCATGGTCCATTCACGTGGGGAAAGGATGCGAAAGAGGCAGTGCACAACGCAGTGGTCTTGGAAGAAGTTGCCAAAATGGCGGCACGTTGTGAGCAGATCGATCCGAAGGTAAATCCTGCACCCCAAGAACTGCAAGATAAGCATTATTACCGCAAACATGGTAAAAACGCATATTATGGTCAGAGCAAGTAAAGTAATAGATTCAAACTTCGCACATCCGAAGCTTGAGTAATGGATGAAAAATCCATACAAAAATATCCCCTGCATATCGGCTATCGCATAACCTTCTCAGATGCTACTGCATTATGTTTCCCCCGAATAAAAACCGGTATGCAGGGGGATAAAATATACGCAAACCCAGTAAATATGCGGGTTCCAGGACTTTAGAAAAAAAGTTGCAAAAAAAATAAAAAAAAGTGTTGACATTTTAGTGTCATGGTCATATAATATTACTTGCGTCACGGGAAAACGGAAAGTGATTCGGGGTGTGGCACAGTTTGGCTAGTGTACCTGATTTGGGATCAGGGGGTCGCAGGTTCGAATCCTGTCACCCCGACTAGTGACGCTTTACATACATTTTAATATAGGGAAGCATTTTGGAGCTTTCCAATTTATGCGGGTGTAGTTCAATGGTAGAACACCAGCCTTCCAAGCTGGATACGTGGGTTCGATTCCCATCACCCGCTCTTTTAAAGAAACTGTTTATCCGGTTTCTTTTTTTATACTCTTTTTTATGAATATCCTGTCTCATACCACGTAAAAAGGACGGCTGCATCTGCAGTCGTCCTTTATTTATATCATGTATGGGTAATAAAACTCGCTTAGAAGAGATCTACACTTCCAAAGAACTTGTCATTGATTACATAATATGCCTTGTACTCTTCCGGCTTTACATAAATATTTAATGTCTTAATGCATCCGGCACGATGTCCCTCAGCTACAAACTGTTTCTTTACCTTATCCTCAAGTTCTCCAAGATTTGCAGCATTCTGCTGATACTGAACAATGATTTCGGTCTTTGCCGGCTGTTTTTCTTTCTTTGCCTTTGTAGCAGCCTTTGCTTTCGTTGCAGCTTTCTTCACAACAGGTTCTGCCTTCTCAACAACAGCCTTTGTTGTTGCCTTTGCAACTTCTTTTGCCTTCTCTTCTACAACTTCTGCTTTCTTTGCTGCTGCCTCAGCAACATCCCCGACTTTTGATTCTACTTTTTTTGTAGCATCCTTAACCGCATTTTTAACTTCTGTCTTTCCCTCTGGTGTCTTCATCAGCTTCACGTCAGAAACTGCTTTGTTTAACTTCTTCTCCTGCATAACGATTCCTCCTAACCAGAATTATTCACATACTAAAAATTTTTCAATTGCATCAAGTGCTGCTTCTTCATCGGCACCCTCCGTCACAATATCAACCGACATTCCATCGGATGGATTAAACGCCATAATTCCCATAATGCTCTTTGCATTAATTCTGCGGTTATCGCTCTCCAACATAATATCGCTGTCGAACTGACATGCTACCTGAACAAGTTCTGCGATTGGATTGTCGTGTCCTTCTGACACATTAGAAACGATCACATTTTTCTTACTCATACGCTCTCCCTTTCCAAAACTATATAACTCATTCTCAAATATATCTCACTTATCCAGGAATTGCAATATACGAACTTTATTTCTGTTAAATCTTCACGAATCATCCATAAAACCTTGTCCTTAATTGTTCATTTTTACAATGAAAATTAACGGTCCAAATAAGTAAAGAAAATGTATCCTGCTTTCCGGAACCAGTCATCCGCATCTTTATAACTTTTTGACCTCGTGGAATGGGTCTGCGGATCATAATAATAAATGCTTCCAGAGGTATATCCCGTCACTAATACGGCACTGTCTGTTCCGGTCATTGCAAATACCGGGCTGCCCTTGCTGACATAAAACAGAATCTCCTCTACTGTGCAGCCGGATATATCAAGAACAACTGAATCTTTTAATGTATTTTCAATCGCGCTTTTCGGGGTTCCTCCATTGTCAATCAGTTCTTTTACACTGAGCCCGTTTCCTCTGTAATTAAGCATGGCACTGACCGCCTGAACCACGGATGATGAACTCTTATCCGCATCGTTTACTTTCAGGCTGCTAAATGCCGTCTGTGCCGATTTACGCGCACGCATCCATACATACTGCTGCTTGGAATCCACCACAACTCCCATATGATTATTGGCGCAGACGATGGCATCCGCGATCTCATCGGTTGCAAGCAGCACATCACCTTTTTTGTACACATAAAAGTATTCCTGCGACTCCTTATTTTTCACGGAAACGTCACGCGGATTTTCCAGTAAAACAGATTTGGAAGTCAGCATTTTAATTTTGGATGCATCCGCCCCGTTTTTCATCATAAGCTGGTACTGTGTTTCCTTGCGATCTGTCACGGTTGATCCCACGGTAACTTTTTCTTCCGTGTCTCCCTCACGGTTCATGATCGCATCGGTTCCTGCAGCCACATAATGTCCGCCGGACTTTTTGATCAGATGAATGGTAATTGTATAATCCTCCACCGAAATGAAACCGATACTTCCCCTGGACGGTTCATACGTCTTTAAGATACTGTGTGAATTTTCGGAAGTATCCATGATGGTTAAATTTTTCATCGGGAAAACCGTATTTCCCGCTGCTGCAACCATCACCTTATCTTTCTTTGCTGCTCCGTAAATAAAATCTTCATCGATAAACCCAAGCGGAAGAATATACGCTCCCTTTTTTGCCTTGATATCATAGACAGAAGCATTTTTCAAATTCATCAGGTGAATCACATCGCTTTTGTATTCTTTGTCGCTGTCTACCCACGCAAAATACTGATTCGATTCCGACACTTTATAACAGCTTTCTTTCAGATCTTTCACAAGCACTTCCGGAGTCCGCTTGTCCGTATCTATACTGTAAAGTTTCTGATCCATGATCAGGTAAAATGTCCCCTTTTCGTTCACATACATTAACTGCCCCATCTGTGCTTTGAGTATTTCATAAGAAACATCCGACGGGATAAAAATTTCTTCCTCTATAGTGTGTACCAGACCGTCATAATGATATACTGCCGTGCCCACTTCGCCTTCATGATCCCCACGGTTCATATATCCATATACAACAAAATCAATACTTCCCGCTTCATCCACACGGGCAATTTTGATATCATGCTGATCCCAGTTATCCCTCGCATTGATCCCCTCTGCCCCAAGGAAACTGAATACCTGTACAATCTTATTATTTACACGGTCAAAGCACCAGAGTTCTCCCTGCTGTACAAACGCGATCACATCTCCGGTCTCACTTACAGCATATTCAATATTTTTGTCACGTATGCCAAGCTGGATCTGATTATTATCTGTAATAAACCGGTTTTCCCCACGGAAAATCTGATTTAAAGTACGCTCAAAATTTAAGACATACATACGGGATTCTGTCATACGCAGACGATAATATTCTTCCACATTATAATACTCGGTTTCCCCGCCGGTTCCTTTGATGGTCACAACATACCGGAGTGTGATCACATCATAGGAATCATTGATTTCCTTGAAAGATGCCTCGAGTTCTCCCATCTGCTCCGGTTTTAAATCTGCCCAGGTAATCTGGTTTAAGGTACAGCTTAAATCCACATAATTGAGCGTGCTGGTATCACCTGTTGCCGCGTCCATATATTTCGGAATAAATTTATTTGCATCATCCCGGAATGTATATTCATGAAACTGCAGTGCAAAATCCATACATGCCTGAGTATCATCGTTTTGTGTCTGCATCAGCCGGGTGTAATACCGGATCTTATTTTTTCCTGAAGCAAGAATAACAATCAGTTCATATTCTTCCCCTTTTCCGAGGATATTCTGGATTTTCAGGTTTGCAGAGATTTCATTATTTTTTTCTTTAATCTCCTGTGCATTTCCCTTTGCAACCAGCCGGGAATCATCAAGACTCCGGATTTCATAAGCAATGCCTCTGATTTTTTGTCCATATGTATTAATTTTCAGCGGAAGCAGTCGTGTATGGTCTACCGGCACAATTCCATCCCGCATCTTTGTAATATTCATTTCCGATACGTATCCGTGCAGCTGTGCCACGCTGTTATTTCCTTCATAAAACTGGACGATGGGAAGGGTTGCCTCCTTCATCGCCGTTGTCATATCTTTATTATCCTGATTGGTTATGATACTGAAAACAATCAGTGCTGCCAGAAAAAGCCCTGACAGCACCACTGGTTTAATTACTTTCCTGTTCATTTATCTTTTCCTTCTTACTATGGCTGTAATTTCCGCCGTTACATCCATCTCCTGCATCTGCGATGCCGGCAGCGCCGTTTGCACATTTCCGCACCAAACAGCACACCGATCATACTGCAAAGCCACGGATTCCCACATTCCCGTTCCTGTGTTGTCATAGTTTCTCCGGCGATAGAAGCCGGAACCATTTCGAAATATGATGCCGCCTGCATGTTTCCTTCGATCCGGTTCTCTTTCTTTTTCTGCACTTCGGACAGCTTCCGGTAAATTCCATCAATTTCCATCTGTATCATCAGGCGGTCCGGTTCCTCATCGTAGATGCGGCTTCCCTCATACTCCAGCTGGTCAAGCCTCTGTTCCACCAGCTCCATAATCTCTTTTGTCTCTGCCGGATAGTACTGTTTCATTCGTTCCATATCTTTTTCATATTCCATCTCTGTCAGGTACATACTCTGCATCGGATATGTCATATAAAACGGAATCTTTGGGTAAAAATCGTTTGAATAATCCACTTGCATGCTCCATCCTGTCATCATTATAGACTATGCCATGCAACGGTTTTTTGTTCTTATTTTCCTACTATTTTTAAGCATATCTGCTCGTATTCCGGATAATTTTTGTGCCACATTTCCGTTTCCAGTACTCCCTGTGCATTCTTATGGAAATGATATAAATTATACACACCCTTACGGTAGGCATAGTCCTCTCCATTATCCTGAAAATGATCATAAGAAGCCTCTCCCGGAGTTGTCAGCAGATACAGCGTACGGTACGGCTTTTCTCCAACATACGCCATTTTTTCATACATCGGGATCATCGTTCCTTCTTTCAGGTACATCGGGCACAAATCAATCGGTGCATCCCGCAGGAAATACTTTCCTCCGGTAATTTTCTCTCCGGTCCAGTAATCATACCACTCCCCTTCCGGCAGATACACCATTTTCTTCGTGGCTCCCTGCTCCAATACCGGGGCAACGAGGAGATTTTCCCCTACCAGGAACTCTCCATTGAGGTTATAGGTTTCCGGGTCCTTTGGATAATGCAGAACCAGAGGACGCATAACCGGAAGTCCGGTCTGTTCTCCCTGATAAAACAGATCATACAGATACGGAAGGAAACGATAACGCATCTTTACATATTTTCGATAGATTCCCACCACCTGATCATCAAACTGCCACGGCTCCTGTCTGCGTGTTCCCTGACAGGAATGATTTCGAAACAGCGGAGAAAATACGGCAGCCTCGATCCACCGGGTCAGAAGTTCCGGGGTCGTATCCGCACCGAATCCGCCAATGTCGGTTCCGGCAAACGCAAATCCGCTCATACCGAGATTACACAGCTGCGGCACCATCATCTGCAGGTGCGACCACAGACTCTGATTATCTCCGGTCCACACGGTCGCATATTTCTGTGTTCCTGCATACGCTGCACGTGTGATAACAAACGGACGCTTATCGGAAAGTTTCTGCAGTCCCTCAAAGGTCGCACGGCTCATATAATGTCCATATACATTGTGCATTTCCGCATGATTTGTCGTACGCTCCTCATCATGAAATACAACATCCTGCGGCAGCTCGCCACGGAAACTTGCCGGTTCATTCATATCATTCCATACACCGTCCACACCGATGTCGACCAGAAACTTATGGTGTTTTCCCCACCAGTCGCGTACTTTGCGGCGTCCAAAATCCGGATAATTTGCATCTCCCGGCCAAACCTCATTGACATAGGTAGTTCCCTGTGTATCAGTCGCAAAATATCCGTTTTCTTCGCCTTCTTTACACATAAAATAGTCCGGATCGACTTTGGTTCCCGGATCAATGATCGTAACCGTTTTAAAGCCCTGTTTTTTTATTTCCGCAATCAGATCCCCAGGTTTTCCGTACTTTGCATCATTCCATGTAAACACACGATACCCATCCATATAATCAATGTCAAAATGAATGGCATCACACGGAATATCCAGATCACGGAAATGTTCTGCCACATCACGGATATCTTCTGCGCACTGATAGCCCCAGCGGCTCTGCTGGTATCCAAGCGTCCATCGCTGCGGCAGCGGTGTCCGCCCGGTCAGATATGTATATTCTTCAATCAGATCCGTCAGTTTTTCTCCACCCAGGAAGTACAGATCCAGATTGCCATCATCCGCGCCGTAAAAATAATATTCCGGATTTTCTTTGCCCAGATTGAGATAGCTGTGGAACGTATTATCAAAAAACATGCCATATACGTCATTCTTTTTCTTGCAAAAGAGCACCGGAATCGACTTGTACAGCGCATGATAGTCCTCATTGTGTGCCTGTGGAATATCGGAATTCCAGTTCTCATACTCATAATTTTTTTTATTCAGGAATCCGGTCTTATCACCCAGACCGTAAAAATCATCCCCCTCGTCCAGATCAAACATCATCTGTACCGGATAATCATGTGCGCCCAGATTCGACGTATCATGCCCTTCCGACTCCAGAATCTGTTTCATCTGCTCACTGACTTCCCTGCAAACACTTCTGCCCTGCCGGTGTGTCCGGACAAGCGGAGTCCCGTCCGGTCTCGTAATCACCATTTCCAGATTTTCTCCAAACTGCATCCGGATCTTATCGGTTGCAATTACCAGATCTTCTCCTTTTTGCTCTGCCGTCAGTTCTGTCGCAACCGCCTTGTCTCCATCAATGGCCTTAGAATAATGTTCCTTTGTTCTGTAAGGCACAAAAATATTGACAATATCATCCCTTATGGCTTTCACCACCAGTTTTTGCTGTTCATACTTCACACAAATCTCATTTCCATCCTGTCGGAAGGACATAATTTTTCCTGCTGTACTCATTGTTTCCCCTTTCCGTTACTCTGTTTCCTGCGTTGTTGTATCCGGTTCCTGATCGGTAACATAGTCTGAACTGACATATCCTTTTTGTCCGTTATATTCTGCCTGCACCCATCCGTTTTCTTCTCCCAGCAGTGTCAGCTTCGTTCCCGTCACGAGAACGGTAAGAATTTCACTGTCTGTATTCGGCTCTGCACGGAAATTTACGCCATCCGTGCTTGTCCATACACTCTGTCCGTCTTCGTCCAGCGGCTGTTCCGTTACCGGTGGCAGATTGCTGTTGTCTGCCGGCGGTGCATTATTTGTGATTTCCGTTTCCGGTGTCTGGTTTTTCCCTGCATTCCGCCCATGAAGCCATACGATAAGTGATATAATTCCTGCAAGCAGTGCTGCGCAGATTATGGCAAAAATAATTCTGGCAATAATGACGTCTTTTCTGTGACTTGCTTTCATGATCGTTGTCCCTCCCCTTCATCTTCTGTACATATAATTGTGGTTTTCCCTGGATCTACCTTGTCTTTTTCCAAAATCAGTTTTCCAATCTTATCCGCCCGGATGATTCCGCCGGAAGGATTGAGCACACTGTCCACGGTATTTACAATCTGTGCATCCACCGTGGAATACTCAAATGCCAGTGTCGTATTAATCAATTTACAGTTCACCATTTTCAGATTTTCTATATAACACATGCCCTGCAGGCTCTCAATCGTACAGTTGACAAGTGTAAGATTTCTGGCATTCCATCCCAGATATTCTCCCGAAATAAAACTGTCATACACAGTAACATGATTGCTGTTCCAGAATGCATCTTTGGAAAGCATGCGTGCATGATGGATCTCCATGTTTTCCACACCATCAAATGAATAATTTCCAACCAGTTCAAAATGATCCAGCTGCATATTTTTACAATTCATGGCAAAATAATCCCCGTGCGCCTGCACATAGGACAGATTTACATCGGTACAGTTCCAGAGGGTTTCCTCTGCATTCGGGAAATTTACATTGGTCAGGGTTACTCCCCTGCAACGGCGGAAATTTTTTGGTGCTTCTACAATGGAATCTCTTACCGAAATATCATCGGTATACCATACCCCGGCCCGCGCCATGTCAAACCAGGTACATTCCTTTACATCGACATGTTTGCAATACCAGAGCGGATATTTCCACCGGAACAGACAATTATCCAGATAAAGACTGCTGCTCTCCTTCAACGGGGATTCCCCATCCTCAAACACACTGTCATATACCGCCAGATTTTCAGACTGAAACAGTGCGCGTTCTCCTGTTAATTTCTGTTGACGAAGCACCTGCCGTGCCGTGTCAAATTTATCGTTACTCATTTTTTATTCCTTCTTTTTCAGCTTGTAATGATTGGGTCTACTGGTTATTTTACCACGAGATCACCGGAACATTCAAGTATGCTACTCTAACAAAAGCTCCTCGACCGTGACAAACGAATATCCCTGTTTCTGCAAGGTATCTATGACCGTAAATGCCGCCTGTACAGATGACGCCGAAGCATCGTGAAGCAGAATAATGTCCCCCGGCTTAGTATCCTTTAGAACTCTCTGAACCACAGTATCCGCATCGGTCGTTGCCCAGTCCCGCGGGTCTACATTCCACAGTACTTCGATCAGATTTACCTGCACATCCAGTTCCTTCTGCCAGCATCCGTATGGTGGACGGATATATCCTGCATATTCTCCCGTCACATCATAAATCGCCTTCTGTGTTTTTTCAATCTGCTGCAAAGTGCATGCCGTGCCCACTTCCTTAAAATTAACATGTTTATATGAATGAACACCGATCAGATGTCCGTCATCATGCATCCGTCTGACGACATCCGGATACTGTTTTACCTCTTCTCCCAGCAGAAAAAAAGTGGCTTTTACACCACGTTTTTCTAATCCATCCAGCAATTTCGGTGTATATTCCGGATTCGGTCCGTCATCAAAGGTAATTGCAACTGTTTTCATTTCTTTCTCCACTTTCTCCGGCTGCAGTGTCATTGTACTTACAACAGCCGCTGCGTTTCCAATGCTGTATGACAGGAAAAGAAGCAGTGCATACCCCGCATATCTTTTCCATTGTTTTTTGTCTGTCATTTCATACCACACAAATTTCCTGCTTAGTATATCGTATGAATTTAATCATAAAAAATATGTTGTCCTTATTCTGAATCATAAGTTTCCCTGCTGATGCCCTCCCCGAGCATCATCCGTTCCTCATGCTGCATTTCTTTTTCCCGGATGGCGCGTTCATAACCGGTCAATGCTGCAAACGGAGAAAACTGTGCGGCCCGGTCTTCCGATGGCATCTGCGGATGCTTTTTCGAAACCGGATGCGGCAGATCTATGATGTCATCATAACGATGCGTATTTTCCAGCCGGTTCATGCCCGATGTCCTCCAATCTGTCCGTTGCGCTGCCGCATGGTTGCCCCTTCTTTGAAATTGGTTCCTTTTAAAATGGCATTTTTCCCATAACGCTGCTTAATGGAAAGCATGGCTTTCTGCATCTGTTTTTCCTTCTGCAATGCCTGCTTTTGTGCCTTCTGTTCCTCGGTTTCTTCCGCAAAATCAAACAGGCTCATCTGCTCATACGTCTGTTCTTTTTGTGCCTCCTGCTCTGTGCGTACATGGCATGCCGTAACATAGATCCTGCGGATCAAAAGATCCGGATTTATAATTCTGTCATATAATTCCAGTGTTTTTTCTACTACCGTAATGGCAGAAGATGTATGATTTTGCAAATTTGCCGTCCCATGCGCATGCTTTGGAATCTTTCTTCCGTAACGATCCGTAGTCACTTCCCCGTGATATCTTTTTGCCCGCACCGGGTCTGTCAGATTTTCGATATCATAGCCAACCGTCAGCACTATCTGATCCGTCACGAGTCCATGCTCCACCAGATCCAGTACCAGCTGGTCTGTCATTTCCTGCACAACAATCCTTGCTTTATCTGCCGGGTACGGACACTGCAATACCTGTCCCGATCCGGAACTGTTCGCCTGCGGACGATACGCTTTGATCTGTGCAATCGTGCACGGTTCGTACCCCCAGGCATGATCAATCAAAAGTTCTGCATTCACACCAAACAGTTTGTAAAGCAGATCTTCACTATAATAATCTGTTTCTTTTCCGATGGAGCAGCGCGCCACATCTCCCATGGTATACATTCCGTTTTCTGCCAGTTTCTTCGCATATCCCGGTCCAACACGCCAGAAATCCGTGATCGGCCGGTAGTCCCAAAGCAGTTTACGGTAACTTTTTTCATCCAGCTGGGCAATGCGCACACCGTTTTCATCCGCATCGATGTGCTTTGCCACAATATCCATTGCGATTTTGCACAGATACAGGTTGGTTCCGATCCCGGCAGTGGCCGTGATCCCAATGTGATCCTGCACATCCAGAATGATAGTCTGCGCCAGCTGATAAGCTGTCATTCCATAGGTTTTCAGATAATGTGTCACGTCCATAAACACTTCATCAATCGAATATACATGAATATCTTCCGGCGCCACATATTTCAGATATATATCATAGATCCGCGTACTGTATTCCACATAAAGTGCCATCCGCGGAGGTGCCGCAATGTACGACAATTCCGGCTCACCGGTTTTTCGGCTGCGGTTTACCTGTTTTACTTTCTGAACCACTTCAAAAAGCCTGGCTCTTCCCGGAATCCCATATTTTTTCAGGGATGGAGAAACTGCCAGGCAGATGGTTTTTTCCGTGCGGCTTTCATCCGCCACCACCAGATTGGTGGTCAGCGGATCAAGTCCACGCTCCACACATTCTACGGATGCATAAAATGATTTCAGATCAATTGCGATATACTGCGGCATACCTTTCCTCTCCCCAAACAGACATTCGTGTATGCTCTCATTATATCAAAATCCGATAAGATTGCAACGCTATTTACATTCCGTCACAAACACTTCACATTTCTCTAAAATCAGCTTATTTTCAGCATTTGTTCGTTTTTTATTTGATAAAAGTACCTTTTTTGCCGGAACTTCCCAATCCAGTTCTATGGTATCTGTTCCAAAGTTTGCCGCTACCAGAACCCGGCGCCCCTGCAGGATGCGGTAATATGCCATTACGTGATCTGCATTCTCATATGCCGGCTCAAATTTTCCATAAGTAAACAACTCCCGATATTCCCCGGATTTGCGCAATGCGATAAGTTTTCTGTAATAATGCAGAACCGAATCCGGCTGCCCTTCCTCTTTTTCCACATTGATCACCGGATAATTATCATTGACTTTCAGCCATGGAGTTCCCGAGGTAAAGCCCGCCTGCGGCGCATCCTTCCACTGCATCGGCGTCCGTGCATTGTCCCTGCTCATGGCCGAACATACGGCAAGTGCTTCTGCATCCGAAAGTCCGGCCTCACGTGCCATCCTGTACTGGTCTTTGGTACTGATATCATCGAATTCATCCTCACTGTTGAATCTGGCATTCTGCATGCCAATCTCCTGTCCCTGATAGATAAACGGAATTCCACGCAGCAGAACACTTACTGTACCAAGCATCTTTGCCCCGTCCGCATTTTGCGCATAATCCGGCAGAAAACGGGAAACGCCGCGCGGCTCATCGTGATTTTCAATGATATTTGCCTCGAACCCGACATTCTGTACCCGCATCTGGGAATCTGTGATTGCTTTTTTCCATGCATCAAAAGAAATTGGTGGTGCATCGTACCATCCGTGTTTCCCGTCACTGAGCATATGGGCGCTGAAATCAAAAATTGTAGAAAAATGTCCATTTTCTCCAATAAAGTCCGGCAGGTCTTCCACCCCAATGTTAAATACTTCCCCTACCGTAAATGCATCCTTTTTGGCAAATGTATGATTCTTTAAATCTTCAAGCAGCGCATCGACACCTTCTACATTTTCGACCATACGCCAACAGCTTGCCAGTCCATCGTCACCATCCGGCTCCATATCCGGAAAGGCCAGATCTTTTTTAATATTGATGATCGCATCAATCCGAAAACCTGCCAGTCCTTTGTCCAGCCACCAGTTGATCATCCGGTAGATTTCTTCCCTCAGTTTTGGATTTTCCCAGTTTAAATCCGGCTGCTCCTTTGCGAACATATGGAAATAATATTTGTCCGATCCCGGTACCGGCTCCCAGCAGTTTCCCCCGAAATAAGAACGGTAATTGCTCGGTGGATTTCCATTTTTTCCCTTCCGGAAATAAAAATAATCGGCATACGGTCCGTCCGGATCCGCCAGTGCTTTCTGAAACCATTCATGCTTGTCAGAGCAGTGATTGACAACCAGATCCATAATCAGATACATATCTCTCTTTTTGGCCTCCGCAAGCAGTTCGTCGAATTCCTCCATCGTTCCGAATTCTTCAGCGATTGCATAATAGTCCGAAATATCATAGCCCTGATCCACAAACGGGGACTTATAGATTGGAGAAAGCCAGATAATGTCAACTCCCAGCTCCTTTAAATAGTCCAGTTTGGAAATAATGCCCCGCAGGTCACCGATCCCATCTCCGTTTGTATCGCAAAAACTCTTTGGATAAATCTGATATGCCACCTTGTCATGCCACCATTTTTTCTGCATGTCCATGTCCTCCTTCGCCTGTATCTCCATGTCCTTTGACAATTTGTTTCTGTAACATTATACTGTCATTATAGTTTGGAATTTCAAAATTATCTTGCATAATTCTTACTTTTTATAACACAATACTGCTCTCATAAGACAAAGGAGAATTTTCCATGAAACGGTTACAGACACTTGCCCTTGAACAGAAAGAAGATGCCCGTCACGGTGACGCGACCTTCCCCATACAGAAATATATCACTTCTTTAAAGCCGGATTATCCGGTCATAACAACGCACTGGCACGAAGAGGCTGAATTTACACTCATCACCGAAGGAGATGCCAACTACCAGATCGACCTTACTTCCTACGCTGTGGAAAAAGACGATCTGATTTTTATCCCGCCTCTGCTGCTGCACTCGGTCTCCCGCGGACAGTCTGCGCTTTACCAGTCCGAAACCTATGTGTTTCACATGAACTTTCTCGGTGGAAATGCGACCGATATCTGCTCCACCCGTTATCTGATGCCACTGACCAATGAAGAACTGTCGGTTCCCTGTCTGATCCGTCCAACCCATCCGGCTTATGTATCTCTGCGCAAAATTTTTGCACAGATCAGTTCTCTCTTTGCAAATCCGGTTGAGGGATACGAACTGGCCATTAAGGCATTACTGCTGCAGGTTATTTTCCTGCTCCTGCAGAACCGTACCCCGGACGGGAAACGATCTGTCGACACCGCAAACGCCTCTGAAAAATTAAAAACCGTACTGGACTATATCCATCTGCACTATGCCGAGCCGCTTACGGTTGCCGGTCTCGCTGCCCAATGCTATTTCAGCGAATATTACTTTATGCGTTTTTTCAAAAAACACATGAACATGACCGTAGTGGAATACCTCAACAATCTTCGATTGGAAAAGGCTGTAGAACTGTTTGAACAGGGAAACACCTCCATTCTGGAGGTCTCTCTTGCCACAGGATTCCACAACCTTTCCTATTTTCATAAAGTTTTTAAACGGAAATTCCACATGACGCCCAGAGAATTTCTAAAAAAACTATCATCTTTTTAAAAGCCCGTCACAAAAAGCCCGATATTTAATGCTGTGACTACAATTGCAATTGCCCAGAGAACCATTTTAAGTCCGGTACTGTTTGCATACTTTCCCATCACTTTTTTGGACGAGGTAAGATAAATCTGCGTAAAAATAGTGATCGGAAGCTGTACTGCAAGAAGCATCTGGGAATAAATCAATCCCTGAAACGGAGACCGGATCAGCAGAATGATAAGCGCTGCCGGAATCATCGTAATCAAAACACCCTGTTTGGTTTCTTTCGTCGCAATATCATAAGGTTTATTAAAAATTCCGGAAAAAATCGTTCCTCCCGCCATCCCTGCGGTAATACTTGAAGAAAGCCCGGCAAGTAAAAGGGCAATGGCAAAAATCACCGTTGCTTCATTTCCAAGCAGTGGTGTCAGCATATTTCCCGCAGTCGTCAGATCATCCACCTGGTTTTCCCCTCTCTGATAAAACGTCGCCGCCGCCATGAGAATCATGGCGCTGTTAATCGCCCATCCGATGATCATGGAAAACAGCGTATCCTTAAATTCAAATTTCAATTGTCTCTGAATCACCGCTTCTTCTTTCAGATTCCACTTCCGGCTCTGAATGATCTCCGAATGTAAAAACAGATTGTGCGGCATGACAACCGCGCCAAGCACGCTCATGATAACCGGCATCGCATGCGATGGAAATACCGGTTTTACCCATCCTGTGGCGGCAGCTCCCCAGTCAATTTTCACCATACAGATTTCAATTAAAAAGCAAAAACCAATCAGAGAGACAAAAAGCATGATCAGTTTTTCGATCCTTTTATATGCATTGGTAAATTCACAGAACAAGACCACGACAAGGATCAGCATGCTGCCCACTTTAATCGGAATGTGGAACAGCATCTGCAGTGCAATGGCACCTCCTAAAATCTCTGCCATCGCAGTCGCAATGGCAGCGGCTACTGCCGTTACAAGAATCACATTCTTCAATGTCCTGTTTATGTAACGGCTTGCTGCCTCGGACAGACACAATCCCGTCACAATCCCCAGATGTGCTGCATTGTGCTGTAAAATAATCAGCATAATCGTTGAAAGAGTTACCATCCAGAGCAGGGTATATCCATATCCCGATCCGGCTGCAATATTGGATGCCCAGTTTCCCGGATCAATAAACCCGACTGTCACCAGCAGTCCGGGGCCGATAAACTTCAAAATATTTAAATTGTCTTTTTTTTCTTTCCTGTTATTTTTATTCATACATCAGAAATCCTTTCTTTTCATACTATTCACGCAGTTAGTTTTAACTAACTGCATAATACACAAACATTGAACTTGTGTCAATGAAACGGCATTTTATTCCCGTTTTTTTATGCATAATTATTATTGACATGCGCGCCAATATATCATAGTATTTATTTATGTTAGATATAGTTTTCAATACTACATTAGTTAGTTTTTATTTATACATTTAGGTAATTGCGAAACTCAAATTTGCAATATGAGAGCAGTTATCCACAATCAATG
>ERZ1027051.557-NODE-557-length-17607-cov-11.734845_pt1 | contig 17607 bp, 10 predicted proteins | sample MGYA00519429_ERZ1027051 | MGnify/ENA primary metagenome ERZ1027051 (study PRJEB26926, sample SAMN06164598) | human gut metagenome | biome: ENVO:00009003; feature: ENVO:2100002; material: ENVO:00002003 | host: Homo sapiens | place: USA | collected 2012 ... | reverse complement strand
ATATGCTTTTCAAAAAATCATATTACGCAACAGCCAGAGATGAACTTGAAAAAAATAAGGATTCCATGAACGAACTTGAGTGGATCGGAAAAAATTTATAAAGCACACACCAAATTCCAGTTTGTCGATGGTTGTCAACTAGGATAGTGTCATAAGCTATTGCTCCGAAAATTTTTCATAACCCGCAAGAAAGTGGTCTTGATAGAATACTTCCATAAAATACCTTAGATTCCATAAGCGAGTGACCTGAAAAGGCCGCTCGCTTTTTTGTTTACAACGAGATTGAAGGGAGGAACGCTATGCCAAGCAAAACCGAAGAATATCTCGCCCTTGCCCAGCGCACGGCAAACGGCTTGACCCGGTATTGGGAAAACTGGACGGACTACCTGACCACTGCATCCCGGCTGTACAAGTACAGCTTTGCAGACCAGCTCATGATCTACGCCCAGCGGCCTGATGCCACTGCCTGCGCCAGCTTCGACATCTGGAACAATCGCATGAACCGCTATGTCCGGCGCGGCTCCAAGGGCATCGCACTGTTAGACCAGTCCAGCAGTGTGCCGCGTCTGCACTATGTCTTTGATGTGAGCGACACCGGGGTGCGCCGCAATTCCCGTGACCCGGAGGTGTGGCAGCTCGGCCCCGATCTGGTGCAGCCTGTGTCGGAAATGATTGCCAGAGAGTACGGCGTTTACCATGAAAGGCTCAGCCAGCAGATTTCTGACCTGACGGGCAAGCTGGTGGATTCCTATTGGGACAACAACAGCGGCGACATTCTCAACATCGTTGACGGTTCGTTCCTGATAGATTATGATGAAGCCGGACAGGAGTTCCAGTTCAAATCTGCCGCCGCAATCAGCATCCTGTATACGGTTCTGGAACGCTGCGGCCTTGAGCCGGACGGTCATTTTGACCGTGACGATTTTCAGGCCATCTTCTCTTTTTCCACGCCTGCCGCCGTGTATGCGCTGGGCACCGCAGTCAGCGAATGCAGCCGGGATGTGCTGCGCAACATCGAGCGAACCGTAAAAACGACAATCCGCCGCCGCAATATAGAAAGGAGCCAGTATGAATATGAACAGCAGGAACGTGACCTACTCGACCGTCGGGGACTACCAGCTCCCGAACCTGACCCTGCCCCAGCAGGAGAAAGCACTGGGCAAATACGGCAGACTGCGCCGGACTTACCTGATGAAGCATCGCCCGGTGCTGTACAATTCGATGCTCCTGTCGGGGACTCTGCATCCGCACCTGTTGGAAGTGGAACAGACCGCAGAGAGCCGGGTGCAGCAGACCATGCAGGAACTGCTGAAGCAGAACCCGGCTCCGAACAAAGAGCGGCATCAGATGGAGTGGGTGCAGCACATGAACAGCCTGAAAGCACAGGCCGAGGAACTGGTGATGAACGAGCTGATTTACAGCTAAGTTTCTTCGATGTGGCTATTCCCACCGAAGCCGAACAAATTGAATCCATCGACCAAGCGGAGAGCGAAAAAACGCCCTCCGCTTTTGATTTGTCGCAGGCTGAAATTGAGAACGAACTGCGTAAGCACGGTTCGGGATTTATGGGCGGCAAGCAGCGCATTATGGCACTGTACCAGACCCAGCCTGACCGCAGCCTCCGTGCCAAAGCGTTGGCAAAGGAGTACGGAATCGGTGGGCACTCCCACGATTTTCTGGACGGCAGCAGGGGTTTTGTGAACCACGACTGGAAGGGACTGGAATTTGACCATTACCCCGAACACAAGAAATTCACCCTGAAATGGACGCAGGTGGAACAGTATATCGACCTGATGATCCAGTCCGACCGCTACCTGACGGACAAGGAGAAGGAGCATTACACGCCCCCTTCGCCCGTCAGCGCAAAACCGGATGCCGACCTGACCCATGCCAAAAACCTGATTCGGGAGTTTTGTCAGGAAGAATACGATTCCGAGCCAGACTTCTCCAATCTGTCCAAGATCGGCGTTGCCTACACCCATGCCACCGACGAAGATATTCCTATTCAGGTCAACGTAGATCTGGTGGGATACCGTGTGGAGCGGTATCTGGGCGAGGTGCTGATCGACGAACGGCAGTACGAAAGTCTGGAAGATCTGACCGAAACCGAGTTGGAGGCTCTGGATTTCTCCGAACTGGTCAGCGTTACGGACGAGGAACTGGAGCATTACCACAACAAGGCGGAGGAGCACCCGGCACTGCTACCGTTGAATGCCGCCACCGAGTATAACGCCCTGAAGGAGCAGCACCCGGATGCGCTGGTGGGCTTTGAGCAGAACGGGCAGTTTGAGTTTTACGGCGAGGATGCCCGGAAGGTCTGCGAACTGCTGGGCGGCAAACTTCTGGAAAAAGAAACAGCACTGGGCACCGTCCCGGTCATCGGCTTTCCCCGCGACCAGTGGGCATACCGTGCCAAGCAGCTGTGGCAGTGTGGCGAGAATGTCTATCTTGCCGGGCTGAACGAGGACGGCACCCACCACCAGACGAAGTACCTGCGCCGGGAAGATTATCTGCCGCTGGGCACTACCATCCACATGGAGGGGCGCGCTTTCCGGGTGGATACGGTAAACTATGATAGGGGTAGCGTGACCCTGCAGGATGTGGCACTGGCAGAAATGCGGATGCCAGTTTTCCGGGAGGAACCGCTGGCTCTTGTCCGGGAGTTGTACGAGGAGCAGGATATGATGGAATCCCCCCTGCCCGATTACAAGGTCGGTGACAATGTTGTGGTCGAACTCCCCACTCGAACTATTGAGGGGAAAGTTGGCTATGTGGGTGAAACGGATGTGCGCATCGACACCAGTGCGCACGGGCAGTCATGGGATAACGAAGTTGTCAATAAGCAACAATTCGAGGAGGGCTTACGGCAGAACGAACCAAATTCTACCCGGCCAGTTCGTACTGAAAAAACGGTTGCCGTATACCCCGCCAAGGAAAACAATCTGCCGTTTGACATTGTAATTCAGACGATAAGCACAGAATCACCCACAGTTGAAGCGGAACATCCTGCGCCGGAGCCTGCCGGGAACTTCCACATCACGGACGATCATCTGGGTGAGGGCGGCGCAAAACAGAAGTACGCCCGGAACATTGAAGCCATCCGAACCCTGTTCAAGCTGGAAGAGGAGCACCGGGGTGCCACCGCCGAGGAGCAGCAGGTGCTTTCGCAGTATGTGGGCTGGGGCGGTCTGGCAGATGCCTTTGACCCCGGAAAAGATAGTTGGGCAAAGGAATATGCAGAGTTGAAAGGGCTGCTCTCCGAAGATGAGTACGCCGCCGCCCGTTCCAGCACCCTAAACGCCCACTACACCTCCCCGGTAGTGATTCGCTCTATTTATGATGCGGTCGAAAAAATGGGCTTCCAGTCTGGCAACATTCTGGAGCCGTCCATGGGCGCAGGCAATTTTTTTGGAATGCTACCCACCAGCATGGCAGACAGCCGCCTGTATGGTGTAGAACTGGACAGCATCACCGGGCGCATTGCGAAAAAACTGTATCCGCAGGCTGACATTACTGTGGCTGGCTTTGAGACCACCGACCGCCGTGATTTTTATGACCTCGCTGTCGGCAACGTGCCCTTTGGTCAATACAGAGTCAACGACAAGGCGTACAACAAGCTGGGATTTTCTATCCACAACTACTTTTTCGCCAAAGCCATCGACCAAGTGCGTCCGGGCGGCATTGTTGCCTTTGTTACCAGCCGCTACACCATGGACAGCAAGGACAGCACCGCCCGCAAGCACATGGCAGAGCGTGCCGATTTGCTGGGTGCCATCCGCCTGCCCAATAACGCTTTCCGCGCCAACGCTGGCACGGATGTTGTCTCGGATATTATCTTTTTGCAAAAACGTGACCGCCCTGCGGACATTGAGCCTGCATGGGTGCAGTTGGGCAAAACCGAGGATGGCTTTGCCATCAATCAGTATTTCGTAGACCACCCGGAGATGGTGCTGGGACAGCTCACGATGGAAAGCACCCAATATGGTCACGACCTGACCGTTGCACCCATTGAGGGTGCAGTGCTGGCAGACCAGCTTGCAGAAGCGGTACAGCATATTGAGGGGCAATACACCGAAGTTGAGGTAGAAACACCAGATATTGCGGATGCGGAAAATGAGAGGCACGTCCTCCCGGCTGACCCGGATGTAAAAAACTTCTCCTACACCGTGGTAGACGGCGAGGTGTTCTACCGGGAAAATTCCGTGATGACGCAGGTGGAACTGTCCGACACCGCCAAGGGACGTGTCACCGGCATGGTGGAACTGCGGCAGATCGTCAACGACTTGATTGACCAGCAGTTGAACGACTACCCGGACGAGGATATTAAAGCGACACAGGCAAAGCTGAACGCCGCTTACGATGCCTTTACCGCAAAGTACGGCTTGCTGAACGACCGCAAAAATGGGCGGCTGTTTGAGCAGGATTCTTCGTATTATCTGTTGTGTTCGCTGGAAAATCTGGACGAGCAGGGGCAGCTTAAATCTAAGGCGGCGATGTTCACCAAGCGCACCATTCGCCCGGAGCGCACTGTCACAAGCGTGGACACCCCCAGCGAAGCACTGGCGGTGTCCATCGGGGAGCATGGCAAGGTGGACTTGCCCTATATGGCAGAACTGCTGGGCACTCCCGGCGACTACGGACGCATTACCACCGAACTTTCCGGTGTGATCTTCAAGGACCCTGCCGCAGACCCCACCGACCCGGAAGCGGGCTGGCAGATGGCAGACGAGTACCTGTCCGGCGATGTCCGGGCAAAGCTGCGGATGGCGCAGTTTGCGGCAGAGACCAACCCGGAATTTGCCGTCAATGTGGATGCACTGACCAAGGCGCAGCCCAGAGAACTGGAAGCATCTGAAATTGATGTGCGGCTGGGTGCAACATGGCTTGCACCTGAAATCATTCAAAAGTTTATGACCGAGACTTTCCAGATCCCCTACTATCTGCGCCATGCAGTCAAGGTGCGTTATTCTCCTTATACCGCAGAATGGCGCGTGGAGGGCAAGACTGCCACCGGGCGGGGCGATATTATCTCCTCCGAAACCTACGGCACCAGCCGTGCCAATGCCTATAAGATTCTGGAGGAGACCCTGAACCTGAAAGATGTCCGCATCTACGACACCATCGAGGATGCCGAGGGCAAGCCCAAGCGTGTACTGAACAAACGAGAGACCATGCTGGCGCAGCAAAAACAGCAGGTCATCAAGGATGCTTTTGCCAACTGGGTCTGGCAAGACCCCCAGCGGCGCATTGCGCTGGTAAAACAGTATAACGAACTGTTCAACTCCACTCGCCCCCGTGAATACGATGGTTCCCACATCAAATTCGTGGGCATGAACCCGGAAATCACCCTCCGGGAGCACCAGCGCAACGCCATCGCTCATGTGCTTTATGGCGGTAATACGTTGCTTGCACACGAAGTTGGTGCAGGCAAGACCTACGAAATGGCTGCGTCTGCTATGGAAGCCAAACGGCTGGGGCTGTGCCAGAAATCGCTGTTTGTGGTGCCCAATCACCTGACGGAGCAGTGGGCAAGCGAGTTTCTGAACCTCTATCCTAACGCCAAACTCTTGGTGGCACGGCGCAAGGACTTTGAGACCGCCAACCGCAAAAAATTCTGCGCCCGTATCGCCACCGGCGACTACGATGCCATCATCATCGGGCACAGCCAGTTTGAGCGCATTCCGCTGTCCTTTGAGCGGCAGGAGCGCATCATTCAGGAGCAGATTGACGAGACCCTTGCCGCCATCAACGAACTGAAAGCCCATGCAGGAGAGAATTTCAGTATCAAACAGATGGAAAGGACCCGGAAAACACTGGAAACCAAGCTGGAAAAACTGCGCTCCGATGAGCGCAAAGACGATGTAATTACCTTTGAACAGCTTGGTGTTGACCGTCTGTTTGTGGACGAGAGCCATTTTTACAAGAACCTCTTTTTGACCACAAAAATGCGGAATGTCGCTGGATTATCCACCAGTGAAGCCCAGAAATCCAGCGATATGTTCGGCAAGTGCCGCTATCTGGACGAAATCACCGGAGGGAGAGGCGTGGTGTTCGCCACGGGTACGCCCGTGAGCAACAGTATGACCGAACTGTACACGGTCATGCGTTACCTCCAGTACAGCACCTTGCAGCAGAAAAAGCTGACCCACTTCGACTGCTGGGCATCCACCTTTGGCGAGACGACCACGGCCATTGAACTTGCGCCCGAAGGTACCGGATACCGTGCCCGCACCCGGTTTGCCAAGTTTTTCAACCTCCCGGAACTGATGTCCATGTTCAAGGAGGTTGCGGACATCAAGACCAGCGACCAGCTCCATCTGCCCGTGCCCGATGCAAAGTTTGAGACCGTTGTGGCAAAGCCCTCAGAAATTCAGAAAGAGATGGTGCAGGAACTGAGCAAACGTGCCGCAGATATCCACTCCGGCATCGTGGATGCGTCCGTGGACAATATGCTCTGCGTCACCAACGATGGGCGCAAGATTGGCTTGGATGTTCGCCTGATGAACCCCATGCTGCCCGATGACCCCAACAGCAAGCTGAACGTCTGTGTGCAGAACGTGTTGAAGATCTGGGAAGAGGGCAAAGACCAGAAGCTGACTCAGCTTTTGTTCTGCGACCTCTCCACCCCGAAAAACGATGGCAATTTCAATGTCTACGATGATATTCGCAAAAAGCTGGTTGCCGCTGGGGTTCCAGAAAACGAAATCGAGTTCATCCACAATGCCGACACCGAAGCAAAAAAGGCGGCGCTGTTCTCCAAAGTGCGCTCCGGCGATGTGCGAGTTTTGCTCGGAAGTACGGCAAAAATGGGAGCAGGCACCAACGTGCAGTCGCGGCTTGTGGCAGTGCATCACTTGGACGTTGGCTGGAAGCCCAGCGACATGACCCAGCGCAATGGCCGCATCATCCGACAGGGCAACATGAATAAGGAAGTCAGGGTGTTCAATTACGTCACAGAAGGGACATTTGACGCCTACCTCTGGCAAACGTTGGAGAACAAACAGCGATTTATCAGCCAAATCATGACTTCCAAATCTCCTGTGCGCTCCTGCGAGGATGTAGACGAACAGGCGCTGTCCTATGCGGAGATCAAGGCGCTGTGTACCGGAAATCCGCTCATCAAGGAAAAGATGGACTTGGACGTTCAGGTCGCCAAGCTGAAGGTGTTGAAAGCCGACCACCAGAGCCAGAAATTCCGCCTGCAAGACAAGCTGCTGACCAAGTTCCCCGCTGACATTCAGGAAACGAACGCCTATATTGCCGGGCTGAAAGCGGATGCACAGCTTGCCGCTGCCCACCCGCAGGGCAAGGAGGAGTTCTGCGGCATGACTATCAAGGGAGTGACCTACGATGAGAAAAAGACCGCTGGTGAGCGTCTGGTCCTCGCTTGCTCCGAACAGCCCAATGCCGAGGAAAAAGTCATCGGCAGTTACCGGGGCTTTGAATTGTCCCTGCGGTTCGATGCTTTCCGCAGCGAGTATCAGGCACTCTTGAAAGGGCAGCGGAAGTACACGGTTCCCTTGGGCACCGACCCGCTGGGCAATATCATCCGTCTGGATAATTCGCTGAACAGCTTCTCGGAACGCATTACCTCTACCGAGAACGAGTTGGATACCCTGCATCAGCAGCAGGCGGCGGCGCAGATCGAGGTGGAAAAGCCTTTCCCGCAGGAGGAAGAATTGGCGGAGAAATCAGCTCGCCTTGCGGAACTGAATGCTCAGTTGGATGTGGATGAAAAGAGCCACGAGCCGGAACAGGACGAAGAAGAACAGGAGAACGCACCTCGCCGCCCCTCGGTGCTGGCGGCGCTGGAGGAAAAATCCGATAAACCGGAGCCGGTGAAGCCCTTCCGCAGTTACTACGACAAGGATGGTGATGCCCGGTGAGGGAAAAGCGGGACGAGATCATTATCCTGAGAACCACAAAAGCCGAGAAGAACCGCATCTATGAAAAGATGCTGGGCATAGGCATCCGCAGTCTGAGCGCGTATATCCGTAAGATGGCACTGGACGGCTACTGTCTGCACCTCGACCTGAAAGAGTTGCAACGCATGGCATATCTTTTGCAGATGTGCAGCAACAATCTGAACCAGTACGCCAAAGCCGCCAATGAAAATGGTCGGGTCTATGCCGCCGACATGGAGGACCTGCGGCAACGGTTGGATGAACTGATTGAGATTGGCCGGCAAATTCTCTCCCGGCTGGCAGAACTCTAAAATTTTCCCCCCGCAGTTGGAGGACTGCGGGGGTACATAGGCGGCAACACCATTGACAGGCTCATGCTCTATCCATATACTGAAAGCAGAAAGGCGGTGTCAATATGAAATTCGTAGCAAAAGCTCTCCTTTTTCCTGTGGTTCTCCTGAGTGCGTTTCTGGTGCTGATGCTGAAATGGACGCTGAACCTGTCAGCGTTTGTGCTGGCACTGCCCATGCTGTATATTTTCGGCTGCGGCCTCTATACTCTCTATTGTCAGGAGTGGCTGCAGTTTTTGATCTTGCTGGTGGCAGAGTTTGGCTGCTTTGCGCTGATTTTTATGGGTGCTTTGATCGTAGAGGCAGCGGAGCGTTTTAATGGCTGGGTTGCCGGATTGTGAGGGATTCGATGGACACGGATACTATGACCGACTATTATTGGGAAAATCTGAAAGATATTCTGCAACGACAGCTTGCAGACGATGACGAATATCGTGCACTGATCCAGAAAAAGATTGCCGCAGAGATTGCGTTGAAAGCTCTTATCGGCGATGAAGCATGGAGCCTCTATCTGGAATTGGATGCAATCAGCAACGAATTGGAAAGTGTTCGGCAGGAAGCCATGTATCTGGCAGGTGCTGCCGATCACGAAAAATTATCCAAATGATCTTGATGCCGCCGATGTGCGGCATTTTCTTTTTATAGGGGGTGATGATGCTGGCAGCAACACGGCTGATTGCATTGCACAAAAACAAAGGCATGACCGTTGCAGCCTGCCTGAAAAATCGCACGGACTATATCGAAAACCCGGACAAGACCGAGCTAGGGCAGTTTGTCAGCAGCTATGCCTGCAGCACTCTGACAGCAGATGAAGAATTTATGCTCACCAAGCGGCAGTACGACCTTGTAAACGGACGCAGACAGAAAAGCGATGTGATTGCTTATCAGATACGGCAGTCCTTTCGTCCGGGAGAGATCACCGCAGAGGAAGCTAACAAGGTGGGCTACGAACTGGCTATGCGCTTTACCAAGGGCAAGCACGCCTTTGTCGTGGCAACGCACACGGACCGGCAGCACATCCACAACCATGTGATCTTCAACTCCACAGCGTTGGATGGCAGCAGGAAGTTCCGGGATTTTTTCTTTTCGGCGTTGGCAGTGCAGCGGTTGAGTGACCTGATTTGCTTAGAGCATCAGCTGTCCGTCATTGAAAAGAAGCCCTATCGGGAGCGTCAAAAGCGCATTGTCTACCCGCCGAAAGAGAGCAATCGTGACCGCCTGTGCGGAATCATCGACACCATCCTTGCAGAAAAGCCGGGAGATTACGAAACTTTTCTGCAAAAGCTGGAGCGGCAGGGATATGAGGTGAAACGTGGCAAGTACACGTCGGTGAAGGGCAAGGGGCAGAAACGTTTTATCCGGTTCCGTACACTGGGCACCGGCTATGGCGAGGATGAAATCAAGGCGGTGCTGGAGGGCAAGGTGAAACACCAACCGTACCAGAAGAAGCCGCCCAAAGAGCAGCCCTTCCAGTTGCTGGTGGATATTCAGGGGAAAATGGCAGAGGGCAAAAGTGTCGGCTACAAAAAGTGGGCAACCAAGTTCAACCTGAAAGAGATGTCCAAAACCCTGCTGTTCTTGCAGGAGCAGAAAATCGGTAGCGCAGAGGAACTGCGGGAACGTGCGACGGCGGCAACGGAACGCTATCATGCTATGGGGGATGCCATCAAAGCGGCAGAAGCGAGGTTGACCGAAATCGCCGTGCTGAAAACTCACATCATCAACTATGCCAAGACCCGTGATGTGTACGCTGCTTATCGGAAAGCCGGGTACAGCAAAACCTTTCTGGAAGCCCACCGGGAGGAGATTACTCTGCACAAGGCGGCGAAAGCTGCCTTTGACGAGGCTGAGATGCAAAAGTTGCCGAAGGTTAAGGAACTGGATGCGGAGTTTGCAGAACTGCTGACCAAGAAGAAAGCCGCCTACCCGGACTACCGCAAGGCACGGAATGAGATGCAGGGACTGGTTCGGGCACAGAAAAACGTGGAACGATTTTTTGCGGAAGAAAAGCCAGCACAGGAGAACGAGCAGGCTCGATAAGAACAAATTGCCGGGAGTTGACCGTAAGAGGTCTGCTTCCGGCAATCTTTTTTTGTTAGTTCAATCTTTAACGGAATTGTTCATCTCTTTCGATTGTGTATGTTCATGCGTTTAACAGGTATCCTATGGAGTGTAAAGAACACGATAGGATGAGGTTTCGCTATGAAAGAGCTTTTTGGACAGAGACTGCGGGAGCAGCGTATAAAGCATGGGTTGACGCTGGAACAACTTGCGGAAAAATCCGAGCTTTCCTCCAACTATATCGGCATGGTAGAGCGTGGCTTAAAGGAACCCGGCCTTGCCACCATTGTTAAACTTCTGAACGCTCTGAATATTTCCGCAGACACATTGTTGTGTGATCTGGTTCCCAGTGCATCTCATGTGACCGACGACGAGATCCGCAAGCGACTGGAAGGCTTGACCCCCATCCAGAAGAAAGCAGCCCTCGATTTGCTGGATACCTATATCAGCAATCTCCCCTACCTCACAAACGAAGAATAAATCGCAAACTTTGCAAGCGCATCGGCTGAAATTTAGCCGATGCGCTTTTCTTTTGCATTCCTTTCGGCTATAATCATTCTTATAGGATGTATTATTTCCTAAAGAATTGATTCGGGGGTGTCAAAATGAGAGAACCGCAGTACAGCATTTTAGCCGACATTCAGGATGCGATCGAGCGGGCAAAACAAGGGAAGTTGGCATTGTACTGGCAGCGCACCATCCAACGGGAATACCGTTGCAAAAAAGTCACCCTTGCCGAACAGCAAGCGTATGAGCAGCTGCAAAGCATTCTTTCCGAGATTTCGCAATGGAACGATGAAGAAGATCTGCGCTCCGACATGGAGGAAATTGGCGGCAGGGTCTGGTATTGCCACTACTGGGAGGAGCATTACTCCATGGTAGAGTTGACCGAGGACCGCAACGGAAAATTTAACGTTGACTACGTTTTGGACGACGCAGTGACCCCGGAGGTGCGCCGGGATGCTGCACTGTTAGCGCAAAAGGAATTTGCGGACTGTATGCAGGAATGGGGCATTTCTCTTCTGAATGCACCCGTCCCGGAACAGATGAAGTATGCTTCTCTGGCAGAAGCCGCATCTCACCTCATGCAAGTCCTCAATGACCCGGAGAGCATCACAGGGTAAAAAGCGTCCCATCGGGACGCGCAGCCTGCATTGGAAAAATGCAGATCAAAGGGGTTTGGGGCACTCCCCAACAAGCATTTTGCAGCGCAAAATAAGCAGATGTATATACGTCTGCACTGCTTGCCACAACAATGCGTCCTTTTTGTCCGCAGTTTGAAATTTTTAGATTGGAGAAAAACGCCATGCCAACCTTGGAATGGATCGGTAAAAATAAAGTCGTGAACCATCATCAGGAAGTTCCCTTCCGGGTGCTGGAGCGGCAATACAGTTTTGATGAGCAGGGGCAGCACACCGAGAACAACGGCAGTGAGAACATGATCATCCACGGCGATAATCTTGAAGCACTGAAAGCCCTGTTGCCGCAGTATGAGGGCAAGGTGAAGTGCATCTATATTGACCCGCCCTACAACACCGGCAACGAGGGCTGGTGCTACAACGATAATGTCAGCGACCCCCACATCCAGAAATGGCTGGGGGAAGTGGTGGGCAAAGAGGGCGAGGACCTGACCCGTCACGATAAGTGGCTCTGCATGATGTATCCCCGGCTGATGCTGCTGCAAAAGCTGTTGGCTGACGATGGCGTGATCTTTATCAGCATTGACGGAAATGAACTTTACAATCTGAAAGCAATCTGTGATGAAATCTTTGGCGCAAGCTGCTATGTATCAGACATTGCATGGCAGCGCACCTACTCTACCCGCAACGATTCCAAAGGCATCGTGAATGAAGTAGAGCATCTTCTGGTTTACAGCAAAGTGCCAGGGTGGAATCCGAACAAACTGCCGCGCACAGAAGAAATGAATGCGCGTTACTCTAACCCGGACAACGATGTGTGTGCATGGAAAAGCACTGATGCTTTTGCTCCGGGAGCGTCCACCCATCAGGGAATGGTCTACGCCATACAGAATCCTTTTACTGGTGCATTGATTTATCCGTCCAATGGGCGACATTGGTCGCTTGGACAAGATCAGATGCTTGATATCATGTCACAGTGGGGTGAATATGAACTTCAAGATATTGCTGATACTTCGCAGAGAGCCTCAATATGTGGTGTGGATGTAGAACAAGTTAAGGCTGATGTTAAAGCAATTATGCTGACAACCACATTGGAGCAGTCCCTTCAGAAAGCCACGGAAGTTTATAATCGTGGGTGCTGGCCAACGTTCTACTTTGGCCAAGGCGGTAAAGGTGGTATTCGGAGAAAGACTTATCTTGATAATGTTGGTGGACGTATACCAACGAACTTCTGGCCGTTCTCTGAAACGGGACATACCGATGAAGCCAAAAAAGAAATGCTTGCGATTTTTGACGGCAAGGCTACATTCGATACGCCGAAACCTCACCGCCTGATCGAGTTTGTGTTGAAAGTTGCCGGAACACAAGACGCTTTGATTCTGGATTCCTTCGCAGGGTCCGGCACCACAGCCCATGCGGTGCTGAATATGAACAAAGCGGATGGCGGACACCGCAAATTTATTCTGGTGGAAATGGGCGATTATGCCGACACCATCACCGCCGAGCGTGTCAAGCGGGTCATCCATGGCTATGGCGAGGGCAAGAACGCCACAGAGGGCACTGGCGGCAGTTTCAGCTATTATGAACTGGGCGAACCGTTGCTGCTGCCCAGCGGCAACCTGAACGAAAAGGTGGGCACCGAGAAGATCAGGGACTACATCTGGTATACTGAAACCAAAAAGCCGCTGCCCGACCACAAGAACAGCAACTCCTATTTCCTTGGCGAGAACAACAGCACCGCCTACTACTTCTTCTACGAACCCCAGAAGGTCTGTGTGCTGAACTACGACTTTGTGGCAACCATCCCGGAAAAGGCAGAGGGCTACATCATTTACGCCGACCGCTGCACCCTGAGCGAACAGGAGTTGCAGCAGCTTGGCATTACGTTCAAAAAGATTCCCCGTGATATTGTGCGGGTGTAAGGAGGACGGCAAAAATGGAATTGAAAAATTATCAAAGAGCCGTGATCCGTGACCTTGAACGGTATCTTGAGATTTTGATGCAGACAGGCAGCATCAAAACCGCCTACCGCCGTCTGTGGGAAGAAAAGCACGTTCCGGTGGGACCGGGCGGAATGCCCCGGTATCAGGATCTTTTGCCGGGCGTGGCAAATGTCTGCCTGAAAGTGCCCACTGGCGGCGGCAAGACCTTCCTTGCCGCCAACGCCATTGAGCCGATCTTCCATGCACTGGGCGTGATGCAGCAGCGTGTGGTGGTCTGGTTGGTGCCCTCGGATGCCATCCTCACCCAGACCCTTTCTGCCCTGCGGAACCCGGCGCACCCCTACCGCCAGAAAATTGATGTGGCTTTCAACAGCCGGGTGGAGATCTACACCAAAGACCAGTTACTGTCTGCCACACGGTTCAACATCTCTGCCATCACCGAGCAGCTTTCTATTCTGGTGCTGTCCTACGATTCTTTCCGGGGCAAGAAAGAGCAGCTCAAGGCACGGCAGGAGAACAGCAGTCTGGCACAGTTGGCGCAGGCTCTGGGCACTCCCACCCATCCGGTGGAGGATGCCGACCCCACCGCCCTGCTGCAAATCATCAACCAGCTTCGCCCGGTGGTGATCGTGGACGAAAGCCATCATGCCCGCAGCACTCTGAGCAAGCAGATGCTCCGGGACTTCAACCCCCGTTTTGTGCTGGACTTGACCGCTACTCCCACCAAGGAAAGCAACCTGATCTCCATTGTGGATGCCATTCATCTGCGTCAGGAAAATATGGTCAAGCTGCCGGTGTTCGTAATGAACCGCAATAACCAGTTGGATGTGCTGAACAACGCCGTCCAGATGCAGAGCATTCTGGAAGCGCAGGCTATGGCAGAATACCGCAACGGCGGCTGCTACATTCGCCCCATCGTGCTGTTTCAGGCACAGCCCAAGGGCAAGGAGGACGCTGCCACCTTTGAGAAGATCCGCACCATCCTTGTGAAAAACGGCATACCGGCAGAGCAGATTGCCATTAAGACCGCCGACATCAACGAGCTGAAAAATGCAGACCTGCTCTCGCCCAACTGCCCCATCCGATTTATTATCACGGTCAACGCATTGAAGGAGGGCTGGGACTGCCCCTTTGCCTACATCCTTGCATCGCTGGCAAACCGCACCAGTCAGGTGGATGTGGAGCAGATCGTTGGGCGCATCCTGCGCCTGCCCTATACCCGAAAGCACCCGGTCCCGGCTTTGAATATGTCCTATGTACTGACCTCCTCTGCGGACTTTAAGCACACACTGGATGGCATTGTAAAGGGCTTGAATAACGCAGGCTTTACCGATCAGGACTACCGGGCACAGGAGGAAGTCCCTGCTCCGGCACCGCTGCCTGTGGCACAGCAGACCACCTTTAACGTCACGCCCCCGGCAGCTGCAGAGGAGCCGCAGGATATTTTTGATGACCCGGACACGGTGCGGCTGGACCCGGTGTGCGTCAACTCCACCACCGAACCCCAAAAGATCGCACCGGCAGTGCAGAACATTCTGGCACAAGCCGGAAAGGAAATTGTCGCCTTTGAAGCTGCCTTGCAGCAGCACAAGGACGACCCTGCCAGCGACTTACCGCAGGAGGCGCAGAAAATGGTTGGACAAACAAAAGTCAAAGCAGAGTTTGCCGACGAGATCGAACAACTCATCTTGCCTAAATTCTGCCTGAAGATCCCTCAGAGCATCCTGATGCCCAGTGATACGCAGGAGTTGACCAAGGAGAATCTGCTGAGCAACTTCACCCTGAAGGGCAAGCCCAGCAACATCGACTTCGACCATCTGGACAACAATCTGGCGCAGGTCGATCTGGATGGCGATGGTACGCCCCGTGCGTCCAAAATGGAATCCCAGTATCAGCAGTTTATCGGGCAGCAGTTCCCTCTGATGCCGGGTGAGAACCGGCTGAAACTGTGCCGCAACATCATCCACACCACCCTGAGCCGCCAGAAGAAGCTGAACGCCGTGGACGATACGGAGTTGCAGCGTTATGTGGACTACATCATCGGCGGCATGAACCAAGACCAGTTGGATGCACTGGAACAAATGCCTATCAACTTCGCCAATAAGATCTGCGATTACATCATCAAGCTGCAAGAGGAGACCGCAAGGGAGAACTTCTACAACTGGCTGGAGGTGGGCAAGATCGTCACCCAGCCCCGCTTCAAGCTGACATCGCATATCACTCTGTCCGGCAAGGCATCCTCCCTGACTAAGAGCCTGTACAAGCAGGAGTGTGAGTTAGACGATAATTTCGAGTACGACATGGCAATGGCACTGACCGGCATTGACAGTGTGCGCTGGTGGCACCGCAATCCCACCAGTGGACGGAATGCGTTCTGCCTGAATGCTTTCCGCAACCACTACCCGGACTTTATCGTGATGACCAACAGCGGAAAGGTGCTGCTGGTGGAAACCAAGGGCGACCAGTTGGAAAATGCTGAATCCCGTGAAAAGATCAAACTGGGCCGTGCATGGCAGAATGCAGCCGGGAGCCAGTATCGCTATTACATGGTGTTCCAGAATAAAGACCTCCATCTGGAGGGTGCTTATCGGTTTGATGAGTTTTTGAAGATTCTGGGAGAACTGTAAACAAGAAGAAGAGTGGCAGCGTTTCGGTTTGAAATGCCGTCACTCTTTTTTGTTGTCTGTATCACAGATGAAATAGCCGTTTTATCTTGAAAGCAGCGTAAAGATTTATTATAATAAGATAAATAGTTGTGGTTTATTTTGCAAAGGAGCTGTGAAGAATGAATCGAAACTGCCGTCGCAAAACGGAAAAGGTCTATGTGAAAGTGACTTCTGATTTTGATGCAACAGGCTATATGCAGCCCCGGCAGATCACATGGGGCGATGGTCGGACGTATCCCATCGAGCAGGTGCGGGACTTTCGCCCTGCAAATACCATTGCCGATATGCCCGGCGACTGTTATACTGTAATGGTAAAAGGACAGGAGCGACACCTGTTTTTCGAGCGTTCCGACCCACGGTTTTCCTCCCGGTTCGGCAGATGGTTCGTGGAGGTGGAAACCAAATAACACAGAGGAGGGCTGAAGTATGGCAGCACAGCGCACCTATCTGGCAATCGACCTGAAAAGCTTCTATGCCTCGGTGGAGTGCGTAGACCGTCATCTCGACCCCCTGACCACCAATTTGGTGGTAGCGGACGCCTCCCGCACCGAAAAGACTATCTGCCTTGCGGTATCGCCCTCCTTAAAGGCATATAAGATACCCGGCAGAGCGCGGCTGTTTGAAGCCGTCCAGCGTGTCCGGGAGGTCAACGCCCAGCGGCTGCAGACTGCCATCCGGCAGAAAAAGGCAGTCCGGGGAGAGGACGGCAAATATCACTTTGCCAGCACCTCTTTCGATGCCAATGCCCTGAACGCAGACCCTGCACTGGGGTTGAGCTACATCGTTGCGCCGCCCCGGATGCAGCGGTATCTGGATGTGTCCACCCAAATCTACAAGACCTACCTCAAATATGTGTCCCCGGCGGATATCTACCCCTACTCCATCGACGAGGTTTTCATTGATGTGACGGGCTATCTGCCCTACTACCACATGAGCGCCCACGAGCTTGCCATGACCATGGTGCGGGAGGTGCTGTACAACACCGGCATCACCGCAACGGCAGGCATCGGCACCAACCTCTACCTCGCAAAGCTGGCGATGGACATTGTGGCAAAGCACATCCCGGCAGACAAAGATGGTGTCCGCATTGCAGAGCTGGACGAGCAGTCCTATCGGTATCTGCTGTGGAACCATCGCCCGCTGACGGATTTCTGGATGACCGGTCCCGGCACCGTGAAAAAGCTGGAATCACACGGCATTTATACGATGGGGGACTTGGCACGTTTTTCCATCCACGGAGAAGATCGTCTGTATGAGATTTTTGGCGTGGATGCAGAAATCCTCATCGACCACGCATGGGGCTACGAACCCTGCGGCATGGAGCAGATCAAAGGTTACAAGCCCAGCACCAACAGTATCAGTGAAGGGCAGGTGCTGACCTGCCCCTACCCCAACGATAAGGCAAAGCTCATCGTCCGGGAGATGGCAGAGATTCTGATGTTCCGGCTCACGGAAAAGAAGCTGGTGACGGAATCCATCACCTTGGAAGTAGGCTACGACCGGGAGAACGTGGACAAGGGCGGCTATCGTGGTCTGACCCAGAC